>Ga0272442_10001468_pt1 | contig 35859 bp, 7 predicted proteins | sample SSMForm2O_FD_200262 | JGI IMG/M metagenome (GOLD analysis project Ga0272442, IMG submission 200262) | Marine sediment archaeal communities from Little Sippewissett salt marsh, Falmouth, MA, United States - SSM-Form-2O | ecosystem: Environmental > Aquatic > Marine > Wetlands > Sediment ... | reverse complement strand
TGTATTGGGAATGGTTGATGGTTGATGGTTGATGGTTGATGGTTGATGGTTGATGGTTGCGGGCGGGGTGCCACGCTTGGTTGGGGTGGAAGCATTTTGAGCGCATTATGGATGCCATAATCGGTGTACATGGCGATGGGCGACCGGAATGCTCCCATAATCCGAATCCGTAAAACAGTGCCCCGTAGCGACTTGGAGTTTACGTTGCGTAATGGCACGCAATATGCGACTAATTAGCCCCAAGGAAAACTGTGCTTATCACGTTGACGGCGTGACAGGCCTTTTGCTAACGTTGGCAGCTAATTAAAGGCGGCGGTCGGGTTGTATCTCCGCTGCTTGCAGGGGGTATTTTGCGGATGAGAATACTTGATCCGACTAGGAAGCCGGTCTCTCTTCTTTTTTTGATTCTGGCGGTTACGGGATCTGCCGCGTTCGGGCAGAACCAGCTCATCGTCAATTCTGCGCACGGTACGTGTGATCCGCCGGTCGGCGCGAACAACTACCCGGGCCCTTCGAACCTGGTGGTGTGTTCCGTGCTCGATTCGCCTTGGGTGGACACGAACAACACTCGGTACGTATGCACCGGGTGGACCGGTACGGGCAGCGTTCCGCCTTCGGGTACTGGCACGAACGTTACTTTCTGGCTAGACCAGAATTCCGCTATCACCTGGCAATGGAAGACGCAGTATCTTTTCAGCGCGACGGCGGGGAATTCGAACGGAACGGTGTCAGCTGCGAACGGCTGGAAGGACGTCGGCGCGATAGTCAGCGCGACGGCAACCCCGATCACCAACTTCCTCTTCTCGGGCTGGTTCGGCGACGTGCCGAGCGGGCGCCAGCTCGACAATCCGTTGAGCAACCTGCTCATGGACCAGCCGCGTGTTATAACCGCTTTCTTCGGCCGGAACATGTACGTGTCGCAGACGGGCGGCGCCGTGGCGCCATACGCTACGTGGGCCACCGCGGCGAACACGATCGAGGACGCGCTCGCAATCGCCGGCCCGGACATGACGATCCTGGTCTCAAACGGTACCTACAATATCGCGGCGCAGATAGAGCTCACAAACAGTGTAACCGTCAGGGGGGCCGCGGGACCGTCCGCGGTAACGGTGCAGCCGGTCGGTGCGGGTCGGTGTTTCCTGCTGACCGCGGGGTCGTCGGTCGAAGGCATGACCATCACCGGCGGTGACGTGTCGGCCGGCGGGGCTGGATACACGGATGGCTGGGGAGGCGGTGTTCTTCTCGACGGTGGCGGCACGGTATCGAACTGCATCGTGACCGGGAACGTGGCGCAGAAGGGCGGCGGCATTCACTGCTATGACGGCGGCACGGTCGAGGGCACGGTGGTTTCTCAGAACACGGCGTGGGACGGCTCTGCGCGGCACGGTGGCGGGATATTCGTGGAATCGAACGCGACGATCAGGAGCTGTCTGATTGTTCATAACCTGGCGGACTTCGGGGGTGGCGTGAGCTGCTCGGAAGGAGGCGTGCTGTGGAATTGCACGGTCGCTTCCAACACCGTGACACTACAGGGCGGCGGCGTTTTCCTGGAGTCGGGCGGGCAGGTGAGAAACTCGATCCTCTACTATAACGAGGCCCCGCTCTTTCCCGACAGCCGCAACTACCACAACTTCGGGGGCGGCATGAAGTACTACACCTGCTGTCTGACGCCCGGCGTTGCGAGTGTCTACAACGGCGGAAACAACATAACCGTGGCGCCGCAGTTCGTAGCTGCCGCCGGCAACGACTTTTCCCTGTTGAATACGTCGCCGTGCATTGACACCGGTGCCAACTCGTCCTGGATGGACACGGCCTACGACGTCACCGGGACCAACCGTATCCTGAACGCTACCGTGGACAGGGGCGCGTATGAGTTTGTTCCACCCATGATCAGGTCATGGTCTGGAGAGAACGGCACCGTGACACCTAACGGAACCTACACGCTTGTTTCCTATACTAACGGGATCCGGACCGTGTCGCTCAGCTACAGCAACAACCTCACTTATAATATAGCTGCGGCGCTCTACTACCGAGTGGCGGATGTGGTTGTGGACGGCATGTCGATCGGGCCGACCAACAGCTACACCTTCACAGGTGTCACGAACGACCACACGATATATGCCACTTTCGTCCTGAACAGGCCGACCCTCATAGTCAGTTCCCTGTACGGCGCAACTATCCCGGCCGTGGGAACGAACGAGTACGAAGCGGGCTCGAGCCTCCTCTGCATGATCCTGGACACGGAGGGTGTAACGAACGGCACCACGCGTTACATGTTTACGGGATGGACCGGTACCGGTGATGTTCCGGCGAGCGGCACCGGAAGCTCCTTCGGCATGACGATCAACAACGACTCGACCCTGACCTGGGGGTGGAAGACGCAGTACCTGTTTACGGCCACCAGCTCGTCAAGCAACGGGATTGTCTCGCCGTCGAACCTGTGGTGCGACGCCGGCAGCTCGAATACGGTCACCGCTACGCCGGCGCCCGGGTACCGCTTCGCAGGATGGACGGGCGATGTTCCCGCGACAAACGCGAACGACAATCCCCTTACCGTGGCCATGGACCAGGCCCGGAGCGTGACTGGCAACTTCGAGATTATTCGCGTTACGCTCACCGTCATATCGACGATCGATGGGACGCCCTCGCCGGCCGTGGGTGTTTACACAAACGATTGGGGTACCTCTGTTACCTGTTCGATGGCGAATGTCACCGTACCCGTTCCGCCGGATACGGGCGGCTATGGAACGCGGTACGTTTGTACCGCATGGGTTGGTACGGGCGACATACCCGCCGGCGGAACGGTTGGCGCCTGGCCGTCGGTTCCATCGGTCCCGGCGGTGCTCACCACGAACTCGATCATTACCTGGCAGTGGAAAACTCAGTACAGGTTGACGACGAGCTCGTCCGACATGTCGAAGGGCGTGCCGATCCCGTTGTTGTTTGCGCCGATCGGCGCCTGGTACGATGCCGGCTCCCTGGTCCAGATCACTCCGATTCCTGCCTCGCCCGGATCGAACACGGTGTACCGTTTTGCCTACTGGTCCGGTGACGTTCCCTCGATAGATATCTATGATGACCCGCTTTGGGTAATGATGGACCAGGCGCGGGATGTTACGGCACATTTCGACTACGTGCCGCGTGTGATGTATGTTTCGCCGGCGGGCTCGCATACGTTTCCGTTCGAGACATGGGGCACGGCGGCAACGAACGTGAGTATCGCGGTCAATGCGGGTGGGCTGGGTTCAGAGATATACGTTGGCGACGGCACCTACACTCTTTCGTCGTCCGTACAGATGGACGACTACATATCGCTGACGAGCATCAACGGAGCCGGATCGACGATAATCGACGGCGCGGGCACGTTCCGCTGCATCAACCTGACACACGCGAACGCTATTGTGGACGGCTTTACCATCAGGAACGGCTCGTCGGACAAGGGCGCGGGCGTGAGGATCACCGACGGCGGCACCGTCAGGAACTGCACGCTGGAGAACAACGATGCGAGCAACAGGGGCGGCGGCGCGTACATCGAGTACGACGGCATGCTGAGCCACTGCATTGTGATGCACAACACGGCGACCAACTATGGAGCCGGGGTTGCCATGAAGAGCGGCGGCCTGACGCGTAACTGCCTGGTCATACGCAACGGTTCTCTGCTGGCCCCGACGGCCGCGGGCGGGATCTACTGCGATGGCGGGGGCACGATAGAGAGCTGTACCGTCGCGACGAACATGGCCAAGGAGAACGCGGGAGGCGTCTGTCTCGATTACGGCGGAGAGATGTGGAACACGATTGTCTACCACAACATGGCCACCGGCGACCCGGACTACCACAACTGCCGCACTAACGGCAGCGGGCGTGTCTGGCACTCGTGTTCCTACCCGCTGCTCGAAGGCACCAACAACCAGTACCTGTCCCCGCAGTTCCTTGATATCGATGCGGACGACTACAACATCAGCGAAGGCTCCGCGGCGCTGGACACGGGGGTGGTACAGCCCTGGATGGCGACAGCCAGCGACCTCGCGGGCGAGGCCCGGGTGCAGGGGTCGTGGGTGAACATGGGTGTCTACGAAGGTTACGAGGGCGTGCACGTTATAACGGCCACCCGTACGGAAGGTGGAACGATTACGCCGCTGGGCGCGGTTGCCGTTGCCGAAGGAGGGAACAAGACTTTCACTATCGCGGCGACCGGGACGTACGAAATCGCCAACGTGCTGGTTGATACGGTGGCCATTGGCGCAACAAACAGCTACACGTTCAGCAACGTGACGATGGATCATGAGATTCATGCCGTGTTCACCGATCCGGGCGCGACGAACGGTCCGCTGGGGACACCCGTGTGGTGGCTCACGTCGTTCGGGCTTACCATAAACGACGAGCAGACGGACAACGACGGTGACGGCCACGAGGCGTGGGAGGAGTACATTGCGGATACGGACCCGACGAAGGGGACATCGTATCTCCGGATAACCGACGTAGCGACCCTGGCCAACGGAGACCACGTGATAACGTGGACGAGCTCGGCGTCTCGGGTCTACTCGCTGCTGTCCCTGACCGACATCATCGCCGGGTCGTGGACATACCTGGCGGGGCACACCAACCTGCCGGGCGCGTCGCCCTCGATGAGTCGGACCAACACCTCGCCGGGGAACGTGCGCTACTACAGGGTGGGTGTAAGCCTGCCGTAGAGCGGGACCTGAGCAGGGAATGGCCGAGGTGCCGTCATCGGTGCCGCCGGCATTCCTGCCTGCGGCGTAGCTGGAGCATGCTATTCCTCGGCGTCCTTGAGGACGAAATAGTGGGAGCGCGTGGAGGCGCTCGGCTCTATCTTCTCCACGAAACCTTCCTCGCACAGCTCCTTCAAGTATTTCGTGGCGGTGTTTGGTGACACGCCCAGGATTTCGATGACGTCGCTCCTCGTGAGCTTGGTGTACTTGACGAAGATATCCCTCAACCGTTCGATCCGCCGGATAGTGGACTTTCCTTTCTTGAGTATACCGTCGATCTCACGGTCCGAAGATGCCGGCTTCCTGGCGTGCTCCGACGGCTCCTGTTCCCTGGCGGTCGTCAGTTTTGCGCGAACACGCGGCTCGAGCCTGGTCTCCTCGGCCGGTTGCTCCCGGCCCGCGGGATGGGACTGGAACTTGAGATCGAGATCGTGGACGTCGTAGGAGAGCTTGTCCGAATGCATGAGTCGCATTCGCTCGATAACGTTCTTCAACTCGCGCACGTTCCCGGGCCACTCGTAGGAGCGTATCCTATCTTCGAGATGCTTGGACACCCGGGCGTGATCGCCGATACGTCTGCCGACATCCAGGAAGTGGCGCGCCAGGAAGAGGATATCCTCGGGACGGTCACGAAGCGGCGGCATGTAGATGTCGAGACGCTGGAGCCGGAATATCAGGTCACGCCGGAACCCGCCCGTGCGTGACTTCTGTTCGAGCTCGGCGTTGGTTGCCGTCACTATACGACAGCTGATGTTTCGGCTCTTGCTGCTGCCCACGGCGCGGATTTCGTTGGTCTCAAGCACCCTGAGCAGGGCAAGCTGAAGGCGTGGCGATATGTCGCCTATCTCGTCGAGGAAGATTGTTCCCTTGCCTGCCTCCTCGAAGAGTCCGCCGGTGGTCCTGTCGGCCCCGGTGAAGGCTCCCCGCTCGTGCCCGAACAGTTCGGACTCGAGAAGGGTGTCTGTGATGGCGCCGCAGTTCACCGGTATGAAGGGCTGGTTGCGACGGGTGCTCATTTCGTGGAGTGCGGTTGCCGCGAGCTCCTTGCCCGTGCCGGTTTCACCGGTGATGTGTACGGGCGAATCGATGTCGGCGAACTGGCTGATCATTTCGCGGACCTTCTGTATCGCGGGGCTCCTGCCGAGGATCGCTTTGACACCCCGGGCCGGGGCTTCGGGCTCCGCCGGAGCTGCGTCGTCCCTCTTGAACGAAGGCGTCTTGAGGGATTTCTCTGCCGCCCTGGTGAGTTGGACAACGTCGCCGTACGACATCTCGCAGGAAAGGCGCAACTCGAAGTCGAGACGGCCACGGGCGTGGTAGCGTTCGACGGAAGCGAGGGCGTCGGCGAAGTGAGATGAAGCGGCGCGCCTGTTCCCGGCCAGGCGCTCGGCACGCGCGAGAAAGAAATCATCCAGGTAGTGGGTGTTTCCGCGGGTGGCGCGCATGCCGAGGAGGCGTTTGGCCCCTTCCCAGCGGCCGGCGGCCAGCTCGGCGCGGATCAGGTTCATGGATTTGAATCCGTTGCCGAAAATGGCGCCGAGCACCTTTTCCGCCTCTATTCGCGCAAGCGAAAGGGCCTGGTCTGTGTCACCGCCCAGGAGGAACTGGATCACCTGCAGCCACGCCGGCATCCCGGTTTCGATCCTGGGCCTGGCCGTATGGATCGGGGCGCTCGGTCCCTGGCTGCGCATGAGGGCGAGAAGGCGCTGGTAGTCCATCAGCCGCACCTTGCCGTAGTCCTCGTCGAAGTCCGCGAAGCTGGCGGCGATCCGGGGCACGAGCTGCTGGGCTGCCTGGAGGTCGCCGGTCTCCACGGCGTTGACGAATTGGACGGTGAGGACACGTGATATGGGGAAGCGCTGGTTGGTCTGCCAAGACAGCTCCCTGATGATTTCGTTGTTGTCGGTACCCCGGGCCTGTTGGGCCAGAAAGATGGCGAGCTGCCAGAGGTAGAATTTCCTTCGGGGCGAGTGTTGGGGAAGGAGTTCGAGTATGTCCCTCATGATCTGCTCGTGCTTGCCCTTGTCGCCCAGGGTACCGGCCTGGATGCTCTCGACGTGCATGACGCGGGCCCGGATCTCGGCGTGGGTGTCAGGCTCGAGAATCGACTTCGCGCGGTGGATGAGGGTCTGTGCTTCCGAAGGCCGTCCGAGCTGACACGAGAGCTCCGCCCATGTGCAGAACAGGAGCACGGTCAGTTCGGGGTCGTTGTCCTCCAACGGCACACCTTGTGCCGCACTGATGGCGTCCTTGGCGAGACGCTGCCCGTTGAGGCACTCTATGAGATATAGGAGCGATTGGACGATCTGGGGCCGTGGCTTCCGCATGCCGGCCAGTATAACCTGGAGCGGGAAATCGGTGGTGACATAACGCTCGACCATCGGATTGAGACGTCTTGGGCGATCCGGATCGGACTCAGTCATAGATTCCTCCATGAAATCATTATGGGCGCAATATGAGGTAAAATGCGTCCATTGTCAAGCCGTTGTAATGCCCGCAGAAAAGCCAGCTATTCTTGCATAAGCCGCTACATACGGGACTTATGAAGGCAGATGTTTTTTGTGGGCGCAATGGCACGCTTCCTGCATCCATATTGTGCGTAGATGTGTATGCTCGCTAAAATACGTGGATTTCGAGGGGTCAGCGGGGTAGATGCGGCAGAAAAAAAAGATTGTTTTTGTGATTGGCGGCAGGGCGGTTCAGGCGCTAGATTAACAGTACCCCCCCTAGGGGTGAAGTCTATCATGATACAAAGACTCCGATTAGCCGTGCGGTTTGTCGCAGCGGCGTGTGCCGCGGGGTTCGTTGTAATCTGTCTGTCCGGGTGTGCCGATCGTGAGGAAGGTGCCCGAACGGATGGGGACGATGTGTCTGTACCGAGCGTGCACGCGGAGCGCGAGATGGCGGAAGCGGGCAGGAAGCTCGATGCCGCGCAGACTGAGCTTCGCAAGGTCCGGCGCAAGTGGGCCGATGACAGCATGCGCCTGGGAAGGATGCAGAACGAAGCCGTCAAGGCAACGCCCGAGATCGCGGCGATGGAGAAGGAATACCTTGCCGAGCGCCAGGCATTCGTGGATCGCATGAACTCCTGGCCGGGGATTCGCGCGCACTTCGAGAAGAAGGGCGAGCGTCTCCAGGTGATGAAGGATCTCACGAAGGAGCGCGAGGAGATCGTGGCGGAACTCAAGAGGACGGGCGACGAGGAGAAGAAGCAGGAGATCGGTGAGCGGCTGAAGAGACTGGCGGACCGGTTTGCCAGCGTGCGCGAGGATCTGCGCGGCACGGTCAAGGAAATCGAGCGGCTCAAGAAGGAGGTCCGCGAGAACGATCCCGAGATGAGAACAATGTGGATGAAGCTGGTGGAGAAACAGCACCTGATCTACATCGGCAAGGTGAACGAGCTTCCTGAGATCGCGAAGCTGCGCGAGATTCAGGAAGAGCGCCGTAAGCGGATGGAGAGCCTCAAGGAGGAGATCGCCGGCCTGAAGACCAGGGCGGGGCAGGGGGAGACGAAGGGGGCGGAAAAACGCCAGTCGAAGGAGTTGATGATCAATGGATAGCCGTGGAGCAAGATGTGTGCGGGAACTTGTGGCACCAGCCGTTTGGATTCTGATACTGGTATGCACGGCTTCGGGTACGGTTGCCAAGCCCGACGCGGAAGAGTCGGCCCCGAAGACGGACGCATCCAAGATCGAGGCGCTTGCCAAAGAAGAGCCCAAGGAGCAGGATCCTTCAGCCTTGAGCAAAACGCCGCTCGGCCAGGCGCTCAAGTGGGATGCGGAGGCCTGCAAGCAGGGCTTGAAGGGTATAGAGAATCGAATGCTGGAACTCCGGAAGGGGCAGCACGCGATATTCCGCAAAGAATACCAGGCAAAGACCGAGGCGCGCACACGAAACCAGCTTCCCCCTGAGTGCAAGAAGCTTGCCGAGGAGATCCGGGAGATCAAGAAGCAGCTTGACGTCAAGACGCGCGAACTGTCGAAGTACATGGACAATCTGGATTCCGTGAAGAAGATCCGCAAGGAGCGTGACGAACTCAACGAGGAATGGAAACGGCTGACGGATCTCAGGAACGTCGTCCGTAGACGTTTGATTGAGCTGGAGTCGAAGAAGAAAGGTACTGCGAATACGCGGAAGCCGGCTGAGGCTTCGCCCGCTCCGGGTAGCTGAATTTATCAACGCTGCAATAACATGAAGAGGTACAAGCATGAGTAACAGATCAAGGAAGACGCTGATGCGATTCGCGAGATGGCTTTGGGTGCCTGCGGTTACCGGGGTATTTCTCGTAGCCTTCTCGGGATTGGGGGAGGACGCCGTCCCGGACTACAAGGACATAGTCCACATGGGACACCCGAAGGACGGCGGCACAAGCGTTGAGCCGGGCAGGGTGCGCAACGTGTTCACGGGTGACTTCGAGCCGTATTGGCGGGAGGTCTCCTACCACAAGTCCGACCCGACCAACGGTGTTTCGGATTGGGGCTACTACCCGGACACCAAGACGTACGGTTACGCGGATCTGCCCTGGCCGGCGAACCCGACGGGGCCGCGGGCCGACAGCTATGTGCGGGTCTGGGACCCATCGGTACATCCATTCTATACTACGGGGCCCGTGAGCTACGGCGGCGAGCACAACTGGGAAATCCGGCCGGACGGCGAGCCGGGCATCCGGCACAGCGCCAACGTGCCGGGGGCGGCGCCGCTCGTGGATGGCTTCTGGACGCCGGGCGAGCGTTTCTTCGACCGCAACAATAACAACCAATGGGATCCGGTCCTTTACGATGAGCCGTTCTACCGAAACATATTCCCGAAAATAACAGTGAACGGTGTTACGTGCTTCACCTGGCTGACGAACAGATGGGACGAGAATCTCATATTGCCCGGTTACAGGGACAACCTGCGCGGGCTTTCGATAACAAATCTGCCGGGTGGCGACATCGCCGGCATAATAACGCCGGGCGAGCTTTTTGCCGACTACTCGAGCATCGAGCGTGACGCCATACCGGCGTTCAACTCGAACGTTGTCATCTACATCGCCGAGACCAACAACGGCGTCTATACCAACGTGGTTTTCCATATCAACGAGCTCGATCTTTCCCCGGACCTGTACTCGCTCGACTCCAATGAGGGCGACCTGGAGCACTTTTTCCAGGTCGATGCCGGTGGCACCTCGCCGAATGCGAACACAAACATACCCGACGGCTTATACGATATCCCAACCAACGGTGTTCTCGACTTTTTCAACGGTGCGCAGCAGGCCTACTACGAGCGCTGCTTCCGCTACGGCAATACCAATGATCCTGTTTCCGTCACGTACCAGGCATGGGTGTTCAACCCGAACCACCCCGAGCCGCCGGATTATCTCGACTTCTACAAGCCGTCTTACGGCAACAACTGCAAGGACCCCACACAGATCCCGTACGGCACCGTGGACGACTGGCGCCTGATCTGGATCGAAGTGCCTGTCTACCAGGCAAGCGAGTTGCTTGGCCTCTTCGTCGGCTGGGCCGGCGAGGCGCGCATGTACATGGAAATGCCGCCTGCGGACTATCCGCCGAACCACGCCAACAGGCGGTCGGACTGGTGGGATATGGGCTACGCTGAGGAACCCTACGAGGACTTCATAAGCTGGTATATGCCGTTCTTCCATCAGATGCTGCCGCAGTGGCCCGGCGAATGGCTCCACGGCATATCCGATCGGGATTGGCAGGCCCCTCTGCGCGTGGACTTCCCGCCGGAGGCGATGAACGTGATTCCCTACGCGGACTATGAAGCCTACATCCGCAATAACTACCCGGGGGATGTGGATGCGCTGCTCGCGCGTTCCGGCAATGGCCGCTACGACGGGCCGGACGACTGGATGGACACGATCGATAACAAGATGATCATCCCCAACTACGTGGCCGGCCTCACGACACCCAAGCCCGGCACGTTTAACGGTCCGGCCTACTGGGACCCGATGGGCCTCGGCATGAACTGGTCCGCATGGTGGAGCACCGCATTCGGTTCCGCCGCGCCGGGACAGTTCGCCACGCTGCCGGGCGGCTGGTGGCAGGCGGCCCCGGATGCGCCCTTCGGCATTATTCCGAACTGTGTCCCGTTCGAGACGGTCAATGACTACATTCCGCCGGTTACTTTCGAAACAAACATACTGTCCGACAACACGGTTGTGATAACAGCCGTCACGAACCCCGGAACATGGCGGCCGAATCCGTCGTCGGACTGGGGCTACGACGCGCCGCGCGAGTTCCAGGATCTGCCGTCTTCCCTGCACCACCTGAGTAACCTGCGTGTGCCGCCCCCCCTGTTCTTCCTCCCCATGATACGGCCCTCGTACGGCGGCAATCCGTATCACGAAGGCGGCGATACGAGGCTGGGTGAGGTTACTTCTCCTTACGACAGCAGCATATACGGCACGGACGTCGGCTTTGCGCCGAGCGTGGTCAACCCTGAGGATTTCCGGTTCAACAGTGACGGGGTCATAACACCTGCCGGGCCATGGGCGCGCTGTATACACGGCAACGGCAAGTACGACGCCGGCAACGTTCTGAACCTTGAAGTCGCCACCTGGCGTCTTGACGGCCAATCTCTCACCGGCCCCAAGGCCGGTCATGCCGGTAACGCGCTGGACTTGATCATGTATAGCGGCGACCACCGTGACGTGGATCTGAACGGGCTGATAAGCCAGGGCGAAACGGTTCCCGAGGGGGCTCATGCGTATTTCGTCGACGACATGACGACAACCGACGACGGCGGCCTCACATCCGACGGATCGTTCTACCCGTTCAACTGGGATCGCTATGCGGAGGACTGTATCGAGGTATGGGATCTGTCGGAGGACTACGGAGCGCTCCTGCGCAACAACGTGAACGCGGACGACATCGAAACCATACTCGCGAATGTGCCGACGGCTCCCCTCCAGAGCGGTGCGGTCGGGACGCCGATCAACAACGTGCTGATGTACAGCAACGGCGACGCCGTACACACCAACATGACCGTTGGAGACTACGCCTGGATCGACGCCAACGGTAACGGCGCCTACGACGGCGATTTCCTGCTGAACGATGTAAGCGGCGTAACCTACGGTGATACGGCGGACGACCAGATCACGAACGCCGTGTATCGCGATACGGATGGGAGCGGCAGCTTCTCCGATGGTGACGACGCCTGGGACGACGTCAACGGAAACGGACGATTCGACAGCGAAGTGGTTCTGGCGGACAACATGTACGGCGGAACGCGACTGAAGAACGGCGACGTGGGCAAGCCGATCAACTACTGGGTGGCTGCCGTGCAGGCGGTCTTCAGGAACAACGACGGCAGCACCAACGGCCTGGGACAGCCGACGTACACATACGGTGACGATGTGTGGATCGAGAACCGCTGGCCCACCTACACAAACGGCATGGTGATGGCGTACGATGCCAACTCCAACGACCTGGAGCTTATCGTATCCTCGATCCTCACCAACGGGGCGCCGGCCGACGGAGTCCTGTCCAACGTCTATTACTATCACAGGAGCGCGGCGTGGGATACGGGCTTCGAGCGTGAGGAAGACGACATCTGGATCGACGGCAACGGCAACGGCACGTTCGATGCCGAGGAGATCCTCTACAGGGTGAGGCAATTCGCCTACAATGCTGTTTTCACGCCGAACTGGCTGACGAATCAGACTCCCGGCGTAGCGTTTGCGAACCAGGTCTGGGGACAATGGAACAACGCCGGCACGGTCTACGAGGAAGGGGTCGATGACGCCTGGGTGGAGTATGCTTTGCCGAATGCGCAGTACAGTCTCGAGCAGCTCATATCGCCGAGCCCCTGGGTTAATAACCATGGCGTCTGGAATTTTGCGCCCCCAACGCTCGATCCGGGCACAATTGCACACGCGCCGGTTTCCGGCGTGGTGTTTGAGGACCGCGATGCCGACGGGGTGCTGGACGTAGGCTCGGAACCCGTATTCATCGACGTGAACGGCAACGGATGGTACGACGGCAATCGCGGGCAGCTGCCCATCTACTTCGTGGGTTGGAACGACGGCGTGAACCCCTGGAAGCCCTCACCTGCCGGCAGCAGATTCGACGTGGTGACCGAGGACCACATCAGGATACCCTCCAGCTTCCTCTCGGTCGAAACCTGGCACGACAGTATCGTTGTTCTATGTCATGAACAGGGCCACGAGATCCACGGCTGGCCCGACCTGTACGACTACGATATCTCTGCAGTCGGCGTATACAACCAGCCGATCGGCGGGTTCGACCTGATGGCCGTCGGCGGCCTGGTGCACGGCGTGCCGAACCTGAAGGAGTCGGGCTACACCACTGCGCCTCAGCCGTGGGTAACACCGAACCTCATGGAGAACATCCTGGTCGTGGACGGCGGGATGCACACGATCCTGATGTATCCGGTGGACAACCAGGCCAACAGGAACCAGTACTTCAGGCTTCAGAATCCGGATGGGACGCTTGAATACTACTACTTCTGGTACCAGGCCGACCCGGATATCTCCCGCTGGGCAGGTGCCGGCAGCACGGGTTTCCATATTGAGCACGACGACTACACGGCGTGGCCCGATCCGGCGGTTCCGCCGCAGCAGCGCTACAATCCGCACCCGACGTGGGGCATGGTCCAGGCCGACGGCCTGAACGAGATGGACGACGGTCTCAACTCGGGCGGCAACGACGATGTGTGGCCCGGCACGACCGGCAACAGGACGTTCACGCCGTTCACCGATCCCGAGGCGCGCTGGTGGAGCCAGGAAGATGCCGGCTTCCGCGTACTCGACGTGCGCCTGCCTCCGGCGGGCGAGACGTGGGGCCCGATCGAGGTCGACTTCATGTATATTGACACGGATCTCCCGTGGAGCTGGCCCACGGGCGGCAGCGACGCCGACGGCGACGGCATGCCTGACGTGTGGGAATATCACTGGTTCGGCAATCTCACCTGGGCCGGCGGCGGCACGGACTACGACGGTGACGGCCTGTCGGACCTGGGCGAGTACCTGACCCAGGGCAACCCGTTTGACGACAAGTACTCGCAGGACCCGAACGATCTCGAGCTCGACAGCGACTACGATACCGACGGCGACGGCATATCCAATGCCGATGAAGTGGAGATCTGGGGCAGCAACCCGACAGATCCCGATACGGACGATGACGGCTGGCTCGACGGGCGTGAAGTGAACTTCTCGCTCTACTGCCCCGACACGCCGCCGCTTGCCTATGCGAACGGCGTGCTGCGGCAGCGCAAGCTGACCAGTCCCGTCTATTCACGCAGCCCGTTGGTGCAGCGTTGCGCCGAGCTCAGCGGCAGGAATTACCGGTACGCGTACGTGCCCGGCTCGTTCACGTGGCAGGAAGCGGCGCTGGACGCCATGCGGCGCGGCGGGCAGCTGGCTACGGTATATGACGCTGCCGAGAACTCCATGATTACCAACATTCTCGCGCAGGCCGGTGTGGGATTCGCATGGATCGGCGCCAGTGATGCGGCGTCCGAAGGGAACTTCACCTGGATCGACGGGACGCCCGTCGGCGGAGTTGCCTTACCTTACAGTAACTGGGGCGAGGGCGTGCCTCTGGGCGTTAACGCCCAGCCGGACGATTATGGTACGGGTCAGGACTACGCGGCCATATCGACAGTGTTCGTGCCCAACTTCGGGCAGGCGGGGCAGTGGTACGACTTCGGCGCAACCACCGAAATGGGCTACGTTATAGAGCTCGGCGGCGCGATCGGCGTGCCCAACGTGCAGATACCCACGGAGAACAGGCTGGCGCTGACGAACTGGACGATCGAGTGCTGGGTGAACCTGGCGACGACGAACGAGACCGGCCACTTCATCAGGCGCATTACGTCCACGTTCGAGACCAACTACGAGCTGCGGGTCGATATGGGAGCGCCGTCGGTCAAGTTCACTACCGAGGGCGGCCAGCTCTACCAGGTCGTGGCCAGCAACTCGCTGGAATCCAATACATGGGTCCACCTGGCCGGCGTGTGGAGCACTGACAATAACTCGCTCAAGCTCTATGTCGACGGCGTGCTGTACGACACGACCGACTGCATAGAGGACTGCGCGGTCGGCTCGATACTGCCCGAGTACGGCGGCTACGCGTGCGGTAACGTTACGCTTGGCGGCGGGATCGTAGGCTACCTGGACGAAGTCAGGATCTGGGGCGAGCACCGGACTCCAAACGAGATAGCGCAGGGCATGACGTGGTTCGGCGGCGGCATGGTAAGTACAGTCGGCGGGCCGGAAAACGTCATTCCTGTAACCAACACGGCTGTCGGTCCCACGGGCGGCGCCGTGGTCAACGAGCTCCATGGTACGTCGGTGCTCGGCCAGGCGTTCTACTCCGGAACGCTGTCCAATCTTACCGTGGTGCCTGGATCGCTGGTGATCCAGATCGGGATCTGCCCGATGGCCGACAACGGGCAGGGCAACCTGACCTGCATAGCGGGCTGCACCGGCACGATCAACTACAACACGGGTGCCTGGGCGCTCGACATGACCACGGTCATGAACGACGCGGCCAACTTCGCCGGGCAGCAGCTGCTCGCCAGCTACAACTGGACAAACGCGGCCGCCGGCGGTATCGGGGGCGGGGTGACCCGCGGCAACCTGATTGCGTGGTTCCCGTTTGATGACGGCGGTATCACTGCTGAGGATTACATACACCTGCTTGACTGGAACTACGCACTGATGGGCGTGGCGTTCACGACGAACACGTTTGCCGACCTCGAAGGGATGTGGGACCAGGACGACGACGAGATACCGGACTGGTGGGAGCTCATGTGGTTCGGCGAAAGCTGCGAGCCCAACGAGGATTCGGACGGTGACGGGCTGACGAACCTCGACGAGTACCTGATAGATACGAACCCGACCGACGGCGACACCGATGGCGACGGGATTGTGGATCCGGACGAGGACGACGACGGTGACGGTGTCTCCAACGGCGACGAGGTCAACACGCACGGTACGGATCCGCAGGATCCGGATACCGACGACGACGGCTGGACGGACGGCCAGGAGATCAACTCCTATATAGTGTGCCCGACGAACGGGCCGGGACGCCACGTCACCAGTCCGCTGGATTCGCGTAGCCCGCTCATCCAGCGCAGCATGTGCATGACCGGGACAGTGACCGAGGTTCCGGGCCGTGTCGGCCTGGGGGCCGAAGACCGGTTCGACCTGGGTACTTGGACGCTTGAGTGCTGGTACATGGCCACCAACAGCGGCCAGACCGGTTCGATCATCGCCAGAACCACCATCGCGGGCGAGACCAACTTCGCGCTGCGCCTGATCAACGACTATCCTACTATAGAGTACACGACGGAGGCGAGCATACGGTACTACGTGCAGGCGCTTGCTCCGCTCGAGGTGGGCAAGTGGACCCACCTGGCAGGTGTGTTCGACCCGGATAACAATACCCTTGCCCTCTACGTCGATGCGCACGACTACCAGGCGCAGTGGACAATCGAACCGTGCTCGCGCGGCAACGGCACTACGGTGCTGGGCAAAGGTGTAACCGGCTATTTGGACGAGCTCCGCATCTGGGGGGTGGCCAGGAGCAAGGACGAGGTTCTTACCTGGATGCCGCGCGTTCTCAACGCCTTCACGAAGGGGGCGGTGGCTGTTGTGCCCTCCAATATCGACCCGGTGCACCTGCGGTTGCAGGAGATGGGCATTGAATACACGGCCATAACGGAACAGGACCTGTACAACGCCAAGACCTGGGAGATGTATACGGCCATCTTTCTGCCGTGCCTGATCGATGAGACACCGGCCTATGATCCCGATGTTCAGCAGATGATGCGGGACTATGTCGAGAACGGCGGGAACCTGTACGTAGCGTGCTGGGCGGGTGACTACGTGGACGAGCCCTGGCCCGAGGTGGGATCGCTTATCGACGGACCCGTGTTCGACGCTACGGCAACGATACTGGATCCGGAGGTCGCGGCGTACGTGGGATCCGACACCATGGAAATCACGCACGGGTACGACAATATCGAGTCGTTTAACGCCTCCGAGATCAACCAGATACTGTATTCTTATGAAACGAACTGGCTGGGCGAGGAGATCGGCCTGATCGCGTTCAGCTTCACGCGCGGTAGCGGCAAAGTCGTCTACACGGCCTACCACTCGGAGAGCCCGGCGGAGGAAAATCCCGAACAGGCCAAATTCCTGGAATGGGTCGTTAAGGAAGTGACCAGCACGCCGGGCGTACCGGTCGGCTACTACGTGTTCGATGACGGCGGGCTCACGGCGGAGTGCTACTCGCACCGCCTCGATTGGGGCTTCGCGCTCGACGCATCGACCTTCGCGTTCAGCTCGAACGTCTATGCGGACCTGCTGGGCATCTTTGACGACGATGTGGACGGTCTCCCGAACTGGTGGGAGGACTTCGTGTACGGCGGCGATGCCGACCCGGACGAGGATACCGATGCGGACGGTCTCTCCAATATTGAGGAGTATATCGTCGACACGAATCCGCTCGACGTCGACTCTGACGGAGACGGCCTGTCCGATGATTGGGAGGACTACGACAACGACGGAGTCACGAACGAGGACGAGTTCGACAAGTACGGAACCGATCCGACGGATGCGGACAGCGACGACGACGGCATGGGGGACGCCACGGAAATCGCGGCGCTTACGTCGCCTATTCACAGCATGTGCGAGGATCCGGCCGCGCGTCGTTCGCTCGACCTTACCACGGCGGGCATACCGACAACCGGTATCGTGCTGCCGATGATCGATCGATTCGACACGACTCCGAAGGCCGCGGTCTCGACAGCGGACGGCGGGGGCACCGGCGGAACCGGTGTTGTCGGGGACGATGAAACGCAGGAGGGCGACGATACGATCGCCGGCTGGTCGGTCGAGGCCTGGTTCCGTTCCGCCAACGCGGCGGCGCAGACCGGCGAGATCATCAGTCACAAGGTCTGGGGGCAGAGCCAGTACGAAATCGGAGTGAGCAACGGCGTTCCGTACGCCCTGTTCCATACGAGGCTCGGCGTCCAGTACGCGGTAACGGATCTCGTTGCGGTACCGAACGATACGTGGACGCATATCGCGGCCGTGTGGGATCCGATCGCGCGCAACCTGACCCTCTACGTGAATGGAACGAGGGGATTCAGGACGGCGGTGCCGCTTGACACGGTGCCGGTTGCCGGCGCGGGCCAGGCGCGTATCGGCGTGTCGGCCGGCGGCTGGACCAGCGCGTGGGTGGACGAAGTGCGCGTGTGGGGTCGCTACCGCTCACAGGAGGAGATAGGCAGGTACGGTAGGAAGCTCGCGGGCGCCGACATGGCGGAGCTTATTGCGTGCTACCGCTTTGATGACGGCGGATCGGCGATCGAGGACTTCGCTCACCCGAGCCCGAGCACCGAATGGACGCGCTACCTGATCGATTCGGCCGACTACGGCGTCAATATCACCGGAAACACCGCCGACTGGGTAACGACGGCGCAGTTCGTTGATATGTTGGGTGCGGATGACACGGACGCCGACGGCCTGCCCGACTGGTGGGAGTCGTTCTACGGGCTGGACATCCTCTCCGCGGACGGTGATACGAACGATACCCTCGACGTTGACGAGGACATGGACCAGGACGGCCTGAATAACCTCTACGAGTACCTCTGTGGAACGAGGCCGGACGAGGCCAAGACGGACGGCGCAACGCTCGATGCCGAGCGCGACACACCGGACGCGGACGGCCTGCTGAACATGTATGAACAGGCTTATGGCGCCGATCCGCGCTATGCCGATACAGACGAGGACGGAGTGACCGACCTCGCCGAAGTCGAAGGCGTGCCGGCGCAGGCCTACGAGGATTGGCCGTACAGCGATCCGGCGAACCCGACCGATCCCATCGTGAGGCGGGGCGTGGTCATTGGCGGAGCGGGACGCGTGCTCGTACCCGCACAGACCGACCAGGCGAAGTACGCGGTCGGGGAGTGGACCGTTGAGGCGTGGGTCCGGCCCGATGCCGGGTCCGACGGCGGTATCGTGCTGCGCCGTGCGGTCGAGAACATAGGCGCCGTGGGCGAGGTGCTCAACTACGAGCTCGGCCTGGTGAACGTCGGCGGAACGTTGCGTCCCTATGTTCTGTTCGGACCGCGCAACGCGCCCGCTATAGCGTACTCGCCGAGCGCCGCAGTGCCTGCGGACGGTTCGAACTGGACGCACATTGCAGGTACCTATGTTGGATCGCCCGCCACGCTTACTCTGTATATGGGCGGGATGCCCGTTGCGTCGCTCAACTCCGACGAGTTGGTCGGGCGGGAAATGCCCGTGTTCGGGGCGGATGTCGCCGAGGTTACGATTGGTGACGACAACGTCATAGGCGGTGCCTACGCGTTCGAGGGCGCGATCGATGAGGTCCGCGTATGGAGCCTCGCGAACGATGCCGCCACGGTCTGGGACCAGCACCGTACCATAATAGTGCGAGCCGTGGTCCAGGAAGAGGACGACGATGATGGTGGCGGCGGCGGCGGCGGTGGCGGCGGAACCGCGGTCATTACGCCGACCGTGGACGTTGAGGAGCTGCTCGCGGCGTTCATGGGCGAGAACAATCTGCCTCCGGGCGTTTCCGACATGACCGCCACGTACATAGGGCAGGGCGCCTCGGCCATAGCCTCCGGTACCTACATCGGGTTCCCGGAACTGCCGAACAGTGCCCAGATGCTCGACGGTATCATCATATCGTGCGGCAAGGCGTCCGACGCAGCGGGCCCGAACGCCAGTGGGTCGACAACCACGGTTCTCGGCACGCCGGGCGACGCGGACCTGGCAGCCATAGCCGATATGGATGTGAGCCAGTCCTTCGACGCCATCGGAATAACGCTCCAGTTCACCACGGATGCGACGGTGGACGGGCTGTCGTTCGACATGGTATTCGGTTCCGAGGAGTTCCCCGAATACGTTGGTACCTCGTTCAACGACGCCTTCGGCGCGTTCCTGGACGGCATGAACATAACGTTCGACGACAACGGGAACCCGTTGACGGTCAACAACAACTTCTTCGAGCTGGACAACGACCCGTGGGATCCGGGCGATCCGGACTCGATCGGCAAGACGCCGGTTGACGTTGACATGGAATGGGACGGCCTGACCCCGGTGCTCAGGACCTCTTGGACGCTGGCTCCGGGATCGCACACGCTGAAGTTTGTCATCTGCGACTTCGGCGACCAGATACTCGACAGCGGTATCTATCTCGCGAACCTGAACTTCGTGGGCGACGTGGTCACGGCCCAGAAGGGGCGCCTGATCGCCTACTTCCGGTTCGACGATGACGGCACGGAAGCACAGGACTTCGCGGAAACCGACATGCGCTGGGGTATCGATGTCTCGGCTGCGGTAACCGAGGGTACGGCCGCCGTGTCCGGCGGGCTCGGGGACTACGCCGAGCTTCTGGGTGATTCGGACGAGGACGGTATTCCCGACTGGTGGGAAGTGGCCTACGGGCTGGACCGTAACAACGTCGAGGACGGCCTGGAGGATCCCGATGCGGACGCTCTGAACAACCTCAACGAGTACCTGGCCGGCACCCATCCGATGAGGCCGGACATCGACTTTGATGCGGTGACCGATGATGTAGATGACTCCGATGCCGACGGAACGCAGAACTACGACGAGCAGGTGCTCGGGTCGAGCCCGGGCGCCTGGCTCTTCCCCGAGCTGGCGGATACCGACGATGACGGCGTGACCGACGCCGGGGAAATCGCCGCCGCCACGATGCCGGGACAGAGCCTGTCGCCGTGGGTTTCGCGTGCGCTGCAGCTCGGGGGGACGGCCGGGGACTACATGCTGCTCCCGGCCCAGCCGCGGTTCAAGCTGTCAGACGGCTGGACGGTCGAGGCCTGGATCAAGCTCGATCCGGCCGACGGTGACGGCGGCATCATACTGGCGCGGAACGTGACGACTGACGACGGCACCGCAAGCGTCAACTACGAGCTGGGTGTGGACAACACGAGGCGTTTGTACGCGCGCTACGTGGACGGTTCCGGCGCCGAACGCAGGCTGACGGCGGATTCGCCGATTTCGACGCTCGCGGATAAGTGGCGTCACGTGGCGGCTACCTGGGACGCCGAGACCGACGAGTTCATTCTCTACATCAACGGCGATGTCGAGGATTCGACCGTGGGCGGCGGCTCGAAGCCCGGCCTGGTTGACGTGGGCAGCATTCAGACCGTGGTCGGCCAGGGCATCATGGGCCGGATCGAGGAAGTCAGGATCTGGGACTATGCCATGCAGCTGATCGATATTGCCCTGGCCAGCGGCATACCGCTGGCGGGGACGGAAGAAGGCCTGGTCGCTTACTACAGGTTCGATGACGGCGGTATTGCCGCTGAGGATTCGGTGGCGTCCAGCGGGCGTGACTGGCTGACACACTGGTTCAACGCCGGTGCAATGGTGGGCAACGCCTCGCTGGTGACGATTACCGATTCGCCGATTGCCGGCAACGGCCAGGATTCCGACGACGACGACCTGCCGGACTGGTGGGAAACGCAGTTCTTCGGCGACCTGGAATCGACCAGTGGCGGGTCCGATTCCGACGGTGACGGGCTCACGGACTACTACGAGTTCCTCGCCGGGCTGAACCCGCTGTCGATTATCTCCTACGCGGACGGCGTCGAGGATGGTCAGCGGGACTCCGACGGTGACGGTCTGAACGACCTGTTCGAATTCGGCCAGGGGACGCTGCCGAATAAGGTGGACACCGATGACGACGGCTTGACCGACCGCGAGGAAGTCGCGGGCGTCGACGATGCCGTGCTGACGCCGGGCCTGGCCCCGCTGCGCGTGTCGAATCCGCTGCGCTCGACTGATCCGCCGAAAGCGCGTTCGCTCCTGTTCGCCGGTGACGGGCGAGTGGTAGTGCCGCCTCAGGACAGGCACTCGCTCCTCGACTGGACAATCGAGGCCTGGGTATCGGCCAGCAACGGCTGCGACGGCGTGATCGTTTCGCGCGCGGTTCGCGACCTGGAGAGCGGTGTCCAGGGGATCAACTACGAAATCGGTATCGAGGACGATGCCGGTACGCTGCGGCCGTACGTGCGCTACGTGAGCACGACGAACCAGCAGCCGTACGAGGTCAAGGTGAACGGCACGGGCGCCACCGAAGTCTACGGCGGCGCACTGGCAGACGTGGTGGTGACGCCGGGCATCTGGACGCACATCGCCGGCACGTTCGACTCGGAGACGCACAGGCTGTCGCTCTATATTGACGGTGCGCTGGCGAGCTATCGGAACGATGCCATCGAGTTGCCGGCGATCGGTGCCTCTCCGGGCATAGAGATTGGCAGCGAGCTGACCATCGGCGGCGGCGCCCTTATGGGCGGCGTTGTGCAGAACGGATTCGAGGGCTACATCGACGACGTTCGGATCGTGTACGACACGGCCACGGAAGAGGAAATCCAGGCCGATATGGCCGGCCCCACGGTCGCTATCAAGACGCTGCTGTCCTACTCGCGTCCCTCCAGTGGCGGCCTGCCGCCGCTCTCCGTGGAGGAAGCGATGTCGCACGATCACGTGACCGACGAGCTCCTCGTGAAGTTCAAGGACAACGTGAGGATCACGGAACAGACCACGATCATAGAACAGCTCGGCGCCCGCCAGACAGGGAAGTACGCCTTCGCCGGCGTGTCGCGGCTCGAAATCGCGGACGGTGGAACGCTGGCTGAGAAGCTGGAAGCCTTCCGTGCGGACGACAACGTGCTCTATGCCGAGCCGAACTACATCCTGCAGGCGGACAAGACGCCGAATGACTCGATGTTCGACCAGCTCTGGGGCATGCACAACACCGGGCAGGAGAACGGTACCGAGGACGCCGACATCGACGCTCCCGAAGCCTGGGGCAAGTCCACGGGTTCGAAGAGCATCATAGTAGCGGTAATCGACACCGGCGTGGACTACGAGCACGAGGACCTTGCGGCGAACATGTGGATCAACGACGGTGAAACGCCGGGCAACGGCGAGGACGACGACGGCAACGGGTACGTTGACGACGTGTACGGCTACGACTTCTTCGATAATGACGGCGACCCGATGGACAGCACGGGCGAGCACGGTACCCACTGCGCGGGCACCATCGGCGGCGTCGGCAACAACTCAGTCGGCGTGGCGGGGGTGAACTGGCAGGTCAAGATCATGGCCCTGCGGTTCATAGGCCCGTTCGGGGGACCGACCGATGCGGCTATCGAAGCGGTCCAGTACGCTGTGAAGATGAACGCCAAGCTGACCAGCAATAGCTGGGGCGGCGGCGGTTACTCGCAGGCCCTGTACGACGCCATCAACGCGGCCAAGAACGCGAACCAGCTGTTCGTGGCGGCAGCGGGTAACGACGGTATGGATACCGATGTTACCCCGCATTACCCGTCGTCGTACGACCTCGAGAACATCATCTCGGTGGCGGCGACCGACAGGAACGATCTGCTGGCCTCGTTCAGCAACTACGGGACCAACACCGTGGACCTGTCGGCTCCGGGCGTGGAGATCCTGAGCACGGTACCGGGTAACGGCTACGATCGGTTCCAGGGCACCTCGATGGCGTGTCCGCATGTCGCGGGCGCCGCGGCCTGGATCTATTCGATGAACCCGAACCTCGGCTGGGAGGCGGTGAAGGAGCTGATACTCGAAGGCGTTGACCAGATCCCGAGCCTGGAGGGCAGGGTGCTGACCGGCGGCCGTCTGAACCTGAACAACATCGACGTCACACCGGGCGTGCCGGGCATACCGGGCGCCAGCGGACTGCTCGTTGGTTACTTCAGCTGTGACGATATGGGCGTGACGCTGGAGGACTTCACGGTTGCCGAGGATTGGCGGGATGACTGGTCGCACGCGGGCCGGATCCTGAACGCGCAGTTCTCAACCAACATAATGATGGATATCGCGGCCGACAGCGATGAGGACGGCATGCCGGACTGGTGGGAAGTTGCCATGGGCTTCGATCCACTGTCGGACAAGGAATTGCCCGACGCCGACGAGGACGGTGACGGGCTGGTGAATTACTACGAGTACCTTGCCGGCACCGACCCGATGCGGGTGGACACCGACAGGGACGGTACGACGGATGATGCCGAGGACTCGGACGGTGACGGGCTGAGCAATGTCGATGAACAGAACCGCCGGACGGATCCCGGCGACGTGGACACGGACGACGACGGCCTCAATGACAAGGAGGAAGTCGATCAGGCCACGGATCCCCTGGTGTCGATAGACCCGTATGTCATGCGATACATCCACAACGAGGGGCAGGGATGGATCGCGATAAAGGACGATGCGGCCGGCAAGGATCCGTTCGGATCGCGCTTCAATCTGAACACCTGGACGATTGAAGCCGGCGTGCGGCTGACCGCAATGCCGACGAACCGCGTGATCCTCCTGCGTCGCATGGCGCACGGCAACATGACCACCTTCGAACTGGGCGTCGACACGAACCTGCTGGCATATGTCAGGTTCGAAACGGACGCGGGCGCGCCTTACGAGGTGCAGGGCTCCGAGCCGCTTGTGCTCAACGAGTGGACCTACCTCAGTGGCCGGTTCGGACTGGTGCAGAGCCCTGCCGACGGCGAATTGACGCTCTTCCAGAACTGCGTGCCGGTGGCCCGTGATACCACCACTGCAACCCCGGCGCTGGGCCGTCAGGTCGGCGACCTGATCGTCGGATTGAACCTCATCGGCGACATCGACGAAGTGAGGGTGTGGTCGCTGGACTTGAGCGACGCGGAGATACGCAGCCGCTGCGGCAAGACGCTGAACTTTGGTCAGGACGTGGCCAGGATGGGTTCCCTGGATACCAGGAACGGCGGCTGGATGCAGAGGAACTCCGGCGGCGATGATCCGACCAAACTCGAGGATGCCTGGACTATCGAAGCCTGGGTGAAGGCCGATACGCCGGGGATCATCGTTGCGAGAGAGGCGGGGGTCGCCGAGGACAACGAAACCCTCTACAACTACAACATGCGCATAACCGCGGACGGCATGATAGAGGCGATCATGGACGTCTACGATCTACTGTTGATCCAGACGGGCGACAATATCAATCCGCTCTGGCGTTGGGGTACGATCACGCTGGGCGGTCGCGTGTCGATGACCGACGGTTCGTGGCACCATGTCGCCATCGTGTTCGATTCCCAGGGCGGCGCCAACGGTGTCGGCCAGTTCCAGTTGATAGCGGACGGCAGGATGCAGGATTCGGTTGACTTCTACCTGCCCGTTACCGACATCCAGTGGCATCTGTTGCCCGGCGAGACGGTTGTCGACTACTGGTGGCCGTGGCTCCCGCCGCCGCCGGGCGGCCCCGGGCCGCAGCACCTGCGTGCGACCGCGGGCGGTCCGTTCCTGGTTGCGCAGGGCCTCAGGGGGCTGACCGATGAAGTCAGGGTCTACAACCTGCCTTACACGATCCAGGAAATCAACGCACGGCGCTACACCAAAGCGACGGGCGCCGGGCTCGTCACCTACTTCGACTACGACGACGTGGAGCTCGACTGGACCAGGATGGTTCCGGATGCGGCTGCACGAGACGACGAGTCGAGAGAGGGCGAGTTGATCGACGAAGCCACCATCGCGGCCGGCGCGGGTGACAACGCTCCGATCGAAGTCTCGCCTCTCGAGGTGCTCATCTACAAGCTGCCTCTCTATCTGGCGATGGATGACGGCAGAGGACCGGGCAACATGAACGTGGTGGAGGACTTCTCGCAGATGGGCGACAGGGACTACGCCGGCAGCCTGATGCCGTCCACGAGCGAGATCGACTTCGCGCTCTACACGACTGACAACATGTTCGATCCCGGGAATCCGTATGTGGGCTATGACCCGGCGATGACGTTCCCGAGCCCGGTGTTCGTGCCGATGACGAACAACTGTCCGTGGCGCCTGGAGTCGGACGGCGACCGGATGCCCGACGTGTTCGAGGTCTATTTCAACCTCGACCCGAACAGGATATTCTCGCCGGAAGACCGCGAACTCCAATGGGACGGTGACAAGGACGGCGATGGGCTCATCAACCTGTTCGAGTATTATGCGGCCAGCGATCCGACGTTCGCGGACTCGGACGGTGACAAGATTGACGACATCGACGAGGATCCCGACGGTGACGGCCTGTCCAACGGGGAGGAGCAGGATCTGGGGACCCATCCGATGAGGGTGGACTCCGACGACGACGGCTTCACCGACGGCGAGGAGGCCATCGGCCAGCTCGGACGGTATCCGTTCGCGTCGAACCCGGCCAATTCGATGGATCCGAAAGCCTACTTCGAATTGACACAACCGGATATCCGGCGCAACTTCAAGTCCATGGTTCTCGACGGCAACGCCTACGAGATACCCAGGCCCATCGGCGACAAGCGGAGATTCAATGCGGAGAACTGGACCGTCGAATGCTGGGTGCGTCCGACGAACGCCGGCGCGACCGGCCCGCTGGTGCAGTACGTGGGCACCATATATGACGGTGCGCCGCGGACCCTGACGTTCTACGAGATCGGGCTGACGAACGGAGTGCCGTACGTGAAGTTCGATGCTACGGATACCTTCTCGGTTCCCGACGTGACGTTCGGGCCGGTTATTGCGGACCAGTGGACCCACATAGCCGGTGTGTTCAGCGCGACCGACAAGACGCTGACCCTGTACCGCGATGGCATAAAGGCTGCGGGACTCCAGGTGTTCCAGAGGCCCATGAGCGGCACGGAAACGGGCGACCTGTACCCGGGCAAAGCCTACGTTGGCGGCCCCGGCGTGCTGGGCAGCATCGACGACGTTCGGATCTGGAGCCTTGCGAGGGCACAGCAGCAGGTCATCGACGGAATGTCGTCGGTGGTGCAGCTGGACGAGGAAGGGCAGATATGCCACTTCCGCTTCGACGATGGGCGCAGGAGCACGGCTCCCGGCGTGGAGGTTCCGGACGGCTATGGTCTGAACGACGGCCAGGGCGCCGAGGACTTCGCGCACCGGCCGGATGGCCTGGACCTGGACGCGCCGTGGGACTACGCGTTGCGTGACATCACGTTCGACTACAACAACGCCGCACCTGTTTCGTCCTACACGTTCGACGACGAGGACAGGGACGGGCTGGCGGATTGGTGGGAAGGGCCCAGGCTCGCGGAGACCCTGACATACTGGACGCCTGTCAAGGAATCCAGCGGTTACGTGGCTGACTCGGTTCGTGTGGACGAGAGACGGCGCGGCTACGAAGCGCCGGCGTTCTCATGCGTGTACTTCGGTTGGAGCATCGACTATACGCCGATGCTGACTCTCCCGGACCATCGGTGGTACGAGGAGCCTGACTCGGCATGGATGTTCAAGGATATCGAGCTGCCTGAGGGCTACAGGACGGTTGAGATCAAGATGGCAATCGAGGACGGCCAGACCGATCTCTACATCAACGGTGCCGGAGTTGAGTGGGCCGACATCACGACGTATACGGCCTCCAATACGTTCGACTTCGATATAGTGATCTCGGACAACACGCTCGAGCTGCACATCCCATACGAGGCGATATCAAACTACTTCGTTGTGGGACGCAACCGGATCGCGGTCGAAATGCGCAACATCGACGGCGTCCTGTCGGACGAGTACTTCAGCATGGAAGTCATTGTGGACGGCGAGGATTACGTTGTTCGCCGCGGGGACGATGAGGAGCTCGAGGACAGAGCCCTGGCCAGGTGGTTCGTGTATGGGATGCAGGGCACGATGTCGCCGCCGCCGCCGGACATGAACGGACGGCTGTGGTGGGAGAAGGATTATGCCCTGGACAACCTGCAGGATCTGGACGAGGACGGCATCGACGCCGTGAACGAGTTCGTGCTGGGGCTGAATCCATTCGAGGTTGACACGGATGGCAACGGGGTGCTGGACACGAACGAGGACCCGGACGGCGACGGTGTGGCCAACATCGATGAGCTCGACGTGCACTTCACTAATCCGCTCGATCCGGACAGCGACGATGACGGGTTCAGTGACGGCGACGAGGTCGCGAATGACGTGGCCTGCGGCGGCGTCCCGATCACCAGTCCTACGTACTCGCGGACCCCGCTGCGGCAGAGGAGCTTGGTGCTGACGGGGGCAGAGTCGCTGGTCGTGCCGGAAGGCACGGGAACGGACCGGAACAGGTTCGCGTTGAAGACGTGGACTGTCGAGTGCTTCGTATGGCCGAACGGCGGCCAGACAGGCGCGCTGATCCAGAGGACGACGGCCGTGGGTGAGAACACCTTCAGCCTGAGGCTGGATGCGAACGTGCCGGCCGTGCGGTACACAACTGAAGGCGGCAACGTTGTGACGCTGTCGGGCGGAGCGGCTCCCGGCGGGACATGGACCCACATCGCCGGTATTCTCGACATGGAGAAGCTTGAGCTTCGCCTGATGGTTGACGGCGTGCAGGTAGGCATCGTTGACGACATCGAGCCGCCCGCGCGCGGGCTCGGCGTGACGACTCTCGGCGAAGTCGGCGGATTCGTTGGCGCGATCGACGAGCTTCGTATATGGGACCAGGCGCGTCTCACCAACGAGGTGTCCGCCTCGCAGTGGATCATCACCGACAGCGAGAGACCTGTTGCGTGGTACCCGTTCGATGACGGCGAGAACATGATTGTTGCCAACGCGATCAACGGCCTGGTGCTCGGTCACGGCGCCGAGGACTACATGCACCTGCTGGATTGGGACTACGCGATTCGCGGAGCCACTTTCACCGTGGCGGTGTTTGCCGACGTCCTGACCACGATGGTGGATGCCGATTCCGACGGTCTGCCGGACGCGTGGGAGCTGCAGTACAGCCTGGATACGACGGAGCCGCTTGGCGATAACGGCACGGAGGGCGACCCGGACGGTGACGGCATCAGGAATATAGAGGAGTTCCTTGCGGGCAGCAACCCGAAGGCCGCGTTCCTGAGATCGGTACCTGCCGCCGTCCTGGACATCCAGGTGGGAGACATCGTGCCGGTGACGCTCATACGGTCGCTGGGTGTCTCGAACACGGCCATGACTGTGTGGTTGTGGAGCAGTGACAACACCATGTTTACCGTGGACACTCCGGTGATCACCTTTGCGTCCGGCGAGGACACGGCGACCGCGCTCATACGCGGCGTTGCCCAGAGTCTCGGCCAGCAGGGCTCGCACCGTGGTATTCTGACGGTAACGACCGATGAGGGCGCGCTCGGCCTGTCCCTGGCGGTGAACGTCTACAACGGCGAGGATCTCGAGATCGTTACGACCACGAACACGGTTGTGGCGGGCGATACCACGACGTTGACGGTAAGGCGGACCCGGAGAACGGATATCGGACTGCTCGAGATGCCGCTGCTTGTCACGCTGATAAGCGGCAACCCGGACCTGCTCGCGGTGCCTGATGCTGTTATCATACCGGGCGGCGTGGACGAGATAGGCTTCCCTGTCTCCGGCGTGGCCCCGGGAACGAACGTGATGGTCTACGGTATGGCTACGGGCTATCCGCTGGCTACCAACATGATGGACGTGCTGCCGCCGACGTTGTCGATAACGCCGAGTGTCGTGAACCTGACGGCGGGCGACACGGCGCAGCTGATGCTGACGCGCCTGCCGAACGAGATCGGGGCCGACCTGGTGGTCGACCTCAGCAGCGATGTGCCCGGCGTGTTCACGCCGGACGTGGCGCAGATCACGATCCCGGCTACCGTGCTGGGGGTTGTGTTCAATATCACCACGTTCGCCGGCGGGAACGGACGTCTCATAGCCGAGGTGGGCTCGTACGCCACGTCGGCCGACGTGAACGTCGCGTCCAACGCGCTCGAATTGACAACCGGTCTCACTGTGATAGCAGGCGACAGCAGGCTCATGAGCGTGCGCCGTCAGCCTGTCGGCGCGGAGGACATGGTGGTCACGGTAGTGAGCAGCGACCCGAACACGCTTGATACCGCTACCAACCAGGTCGTGATCGCGGCGGGTGAGGAGTCCGCCACATTCGAGATCCTGGGCGTGCAGCCCGGCGTGGCGAACGTTATCGCTTCGGGCGCCGGCTTCATCAACGGCACGGAGCCCGTCACCGTGCTCGATCCGAACCTGTCCTGGGATTCGGCGGCCTACAGCGTGGAGCTCGATGGCGAGGCTACGGCTGTCCTGCAGCGGCCGGCGAGCCAGGCCGGCGGTACCCTGGAGGTGGTGCTCGCATCATCGAGCAACCAGATCTTCACGGTCACGGCGCTGGCGACATTCCAGCCCGGCGTGTCGAGTCTGAATATCACGCTCGGCGGCGGAAGCGATACGAATGAGATCGGCAACTCCGCGATACTGAGTTCCTCGGTCGGTTCGTATGTCGGACCGAACGCGACGGTAACGCTCGTTGAAAGGACGTTCAGGCTGGAAAGCATCGACTGGTACGATGTCGATAGCGACCGTTCCTACAGTGAAGACGACCGGGTGGTGCTGTTCTTCAACGACACGGCGATGACCAACACGGTTATCCCGACCAACCTGGTCGTTATGCGCGACCTGGGCGCGGGTGTCTGGTCGCCTGCCCCGGCCAACTGGGGCTTCGGCGCGACCGTGACGGTGAGCAACGATGTCGCATATCCGCCGAATTCGATATTCATCGTGACGCTGGGCGCGACTCCGACGCTGTCGGCCTCGGTCAACCCGGCGGACTCGGCGCCGTGGGGTGTCGACCCCTCGTCGAATGTCACGGATATCGCGACCAACGCGGACAATACTGCTCCGCCGGTGCTGCTGCCGCAGTACGCGTTCGGTACCGACGGCGACGGCGACGGCCTGCCGACGCAGTGGGAGATCGACAACAACCTGGATCCGATGAATCCGAACGGTATCCACGGCGCGTGGGGCGATCCCGACGCGGACGGTCTTAACAACCGTGGTGAGTGGCTCGCGGGAACGGATCCGTGGAACCCGGACAGCGACGGGGACAGCTACAACGACTACGACAGTCCTGCTACGGCCGGACAGCGGAACTACGGCGAGCTGTATACCGATGGCGACGGGATTCCGGATGCGTGGGAAATCCTGTATCCGGGACCGTGTCCGGACACCGGCAAGCGTGGACTCGACCCGGTATACTACGATGCTCACCTCGACCCGGACGAGGACGGGTGGAGCAACTACGCCGAGTACATGTGCAAGCGGCCGAACGAAGACGGTGTGCTCGTACAGAGCAGCAACCCGATCGATCCGGACGACTATCCGGAGCCGGAGATGCAGATCAGGGTCCGCTACCACGGGCTGCTGGGTGATACCATAGATGACGCCCTGGCCGTCAGCGGCGCGCCGATCATACTCGAGTTCTACGATGTTGCGACTATGGACGGGTTCCCGAAAGGCACGTTGGAGATGACCACCGGCATCACGAATACGCGCGTGATGACCACCGGTCATGTCGTCGAGAACACCAACTACGTCTGGGGCTTCATCGACATCGACGGCAGCGGTGCCTGGGAAGTCGGCGAGCCCGGCGGACTGGCCGACCCGCAGCCGCTTATGGGCTGGGACGACGTCAACAACATCGAGATCGGGCTGAAGGACGACCACCTGGCGAAGCCGCTGTGGCGGTTTGCGTGGGAGGATGTCGGTGCGCCGTCGTACATGGTCGAAATCGTGACGGGCACGGTTACGAACTTCCGCAGGGAGGTCGTGGGGCGTAACTACATGCATGAAGGTGACTACCTGAGCGTGGGGACGTTCGGTATCACCGACAGCACGAATGCGCCTGTGGCGCTGATATCCACGAACCACCCGTTGGTGGGCTGGCTGATATACGACAGCGTTCTGAAACTGGAGTCTACGGTTACGCTGACGCAGCCGTCGATCGTGACGCCGCACGACTACTCGCCCTATGCATATGCGAGGAACGAGTACGAGTGGATCATGCACGACGATGCCAGTTCCTACACGCTGGATATCGCGACGTCGAGTAACGCGGCATCGATTATCATGAGCGTTACGAACGTGGCTCCGTTCATGGATGTCGATGGCGTGCGGAAGGCCATGTTGCCGTTCTTCGCGGGCGACCAGAGACCGGATGGCGGCATCTGGTCGAACGGCCGCTACTTCGCGCGGGTCACTGCATCCACGGGCGGCTCGGGCGCGACCAACATGTCCGCGCCGAGCGCGTGGAGCGCGTTCTTGCTGAATGTCGAGGTGCCTGAGGACGGCGGGAAGTCCGCCGTTGACGGCGAGCTCACGTACTTCGGGAAGGTGACGGAAGCGTATCCGGGCACGAGCGATCCGGGTAACAACAATACCGCTGGAGATGAGCTGCCGATCATTGTGCAGGCGTACCAGTCCGCCGGGTTCAGCGGCGTACCGGATGCGCAGATCCAGGTTAACTACGAGTGCACGGGTTTGGCTGAGCCGAACAAGGGGCCGTACGAGCTGCTGGGCCTGCGCAACGAAGTGTACTACATCAGGGCGTTCATCGACGTGAACGGCAACCGCCGGCTCGACTACTGGGAGCCTTGGGGCTTCGCCAAGGAAGGCGTCGAGTCCTCTGACTACGAGCCCGATGCGATCGACCTGACGGGCGTTGGCAGCATCAGGTGGTCGAACGTCAGGATCGTGATACGCGATCGTGATACCGATGACGATGACCTGCCGGACGGGTGGGAATGGATGTGGTTCGGTTCGCTCAACCCGGGTGCATATGATGACTCGGACGGTGACGGGCTCGACAATATCACCGAGTATATGGCGGATCCGCTTGACTCGAGCCCGATCTACGCCGACACCGACGGTGACGGGCTTGACGACGGGTACGAGTACGAGAACGGCCTCAGCGCTGTCCGTTCCGACACCGACGGCGACGGGCTCGACGACGGGTTCGAGGTCGGCAGCGGGTTCGATCCGCTGGATCCGAACGGTGACAAGGATGGTGACGGCGTGAGCGATGCGTACGAGATCCTTGTGATCAGGACCGATCCCAACGATCCCAACGACTACCTGAAGGTCGGCAATATCACCATGGACGGGTTCGGTAACGTCACGGTGAAGTGGGACGGCAAGAGCAATGTCAACTACAAGATCCAGTATACAACCAACCTGACCGATTGGCTGGACATCGTGGGGTCCGACCGTACGGGCGACGGGTCGCTCGAGTACAGCGGCGAATGTCCGGCGGACGGCTCGGTGTTCTACCGGGTTGTGGGTTGGTAATCGTCCAGAACCGGCGCGGCCCCGGCGGGAAAGCCCGTGCGGGGCCGCGGTGGCTTCGCTTTTTTGTTGGCAATCCGTGATTTGTAGCTTATATATGGAGTTCAGTCTGGGCGAGTGTCGTCCGGCGGGGTTCGTAGGGAAAACAAGGAAAGCCACCATATGAAGAAACACATTTGTCAAATGCTGGTCATTCTTTCGCTATCGGCTTTTATCGGCTGCGAATGGGATCTGGGAGGCGACGGCAATGACTGGGACGACAGCTGGAACTGGATGAACTTCAGTGCCACCTACCGCGGGACCGGCGGCAACCTCGTCCGCGAGTTCTCGAGCACCGGATCCGGCGCCGGCGGCGGCGGCGGTGGTGGCGGCGGCAGCGGTGAGGAGGGGACCCTTGTGGTGATAACGGGCGAAGACGGCGGACCATATGGAGCTGGGCAGACGCAGATCGATGGAAGATTGGATGAGCACCCCGGCATTGTTCCTGGTTCGGTGACGATGGTATTCGAGTCTTCCTGGACGGTAGGGACTTTCAGGGACGACGGGGGCACCGGCCTATATGGAACGTTCGCTCAGCAGCCGAACGCCCCACCGGACCAGAATGGCAGCGGAACGATAGAGTACGATACGGGACGCTGGACCCTGAACCTGGACTCCCCGGGTTTTCCTGTGGGTGTGACGCTGACTATCGACTACACATACCTCGAGGCGGCGACAAATACCGTGGTCGAGGACCAGGAGGACGAAGACGTCGAAGAAGCCGTCACGTCCATCTACAGCTTCACTGTGACCCAGAGCGGGAACCAGCTCTATTTTACGGACAGCAGGGGCGATACCTATACGGGTAAGGCCTGGGCGGGAAGCGCCCCGGGCGGGGACTTCGAAGGTTTGACCTCCGGCGCGGTAACGCTCAACTTCGAGGTCAAGGGCAAGTCGGGCGGCAGGTCCGTGACCATCAGCGGGACTTTCTCCGGACAGTGGGAAGCGCCGAGTGGTGATGAAGAGGAGGGGGACCTGTCAGCGGGGAACCTTACCGGCAGGATAATCGACGGAACATGGGTTGAGAACGAGGGATCCGCCGATGTGAGGGGCGCGGCTACGTCTGACTCGGTAGGCGACTGATGTTGGCCCTGGGACTGCCTGGGGAAATCGCATGCTGCTGAGAGATCTTGAGGACTACAAGGAGCCACGGCGAAAGCCGTGGCTCCTGTTGATTTTGCTGGTCGTGCTGACCGCGATATTCGTGCAGCGACACCGCTCGGAGAGACGGTGCCCGCCGGAGAAAAAGCCCGCGCATGAGTCGAGCGTCCGGCCATCGCCGAAAGAGTACATCCCGCCGACGGCCGAACCCCCGGCGATCGCGCCCCCGGCGGCCGTGAAGGAGCCGTCGCCTGCCGGGCCGCCCCCGACCTCGCGGGAGCCGGCCGTGAAACCGGTTCCCCCGGCGCCGCCGCCACGGAAGCGGGACGACCTCGGAGCGCAGATAGGGGAGGCAAAGGCCCTGGAGAAGGACGGGGCACTGGTGGCGGCGCGTGAGAAGTACATGTCTCTTCTGCGCCGCACGCGGGATCCGCGCCTGGGAGCGGAGATCGAAGCCGCGATAGGTCGGCTGAACATCGCTATCATAGTCACGCCCTTGCCCTCCCCGGAAAAGAAGGAACACATCGTCAAGCCCGGTGATTTCATCCAGAAGATCGCAAAGACCTACGGAACAACCGTTGAGCTCCTGAAGAAGAGCAACTCGATAGCCAATCCGGACGTGATCCGTGCCGGGGACAGGTTTGTGGTTTTTACGGCACGTTTCTCTTTGAGCGTGAGTAAGAAACGGAACGAGATGATCCTCTGGGCCGACAAGAAGTTCTTCAAGAAGTACCGCATCGGCACGGGGAAATATGACCGTACGCCGTCGGGCACGTTCATGGTCAGCGATAAGGACAAGGAGCCCGTCTGGTGGAAGAACGGCAAGGCGATCGCGTACACGGGGGACCCGGACGGGGAAAACATCCTCGGCACGCGCTGGATGACGCTCCGTGCGACGGGGGACACCCCGGACGTGAGGGGATATGGTATTCACGGTACGTGGGAGGACGACTCGATCGGGAAGTCGGAAAGCGCCGGGTGCATCCGTATGCACAACAGCGACGTGGAGGAACTGTTCATGCTAATACCGATCGACACCCCGGTGACTATCGTCGATTGACGCCAAAGAGGGTTGACAGAAAGAGGGTAGCGCGGGCATTCTTGCCTGCGTCTGACGCGGCCAGGAATGGCCGCGTTACTGGTTTGGCAACAAATGCACAGGTATAGGACACATACGTGTGGTGAACTGAGAGCCGGTGACGCCTCGAAGAAGGCACGGCTGTCGGGCTGGGTCTTTCGCAAGAGGGACCATGGGAGCCTGCTGTTTATCGACCTGCGGGATCACTATGGCGTAACGCAGGTGGTTATACAGCCTGACAGAGAGTTCTTTGAGGCAGCCCAGAAAGTCCGCCTGGAGAGCGTTATCACTGTCACGGGCCTTGTGCACCCGCGATCCGAGGATACCATCAATCCGGCGATGCCCACTGGGGAGGTCGAACTGGTGGCCGAGGAGTTCGATATCGAATCCGCTGCCGAACAAACGCCGCTGCATTTGGCCGGCGACGCAGAGTATCCCGAGGAACAGAGACTTCGGTATCGCTTCCTGGACCTTCGGCGCGAGAAGATGCAGCGAAACATCGTCCTGCGTTCGCGGATCATAGCGTCAATCCGGCGCAGGATGCAGGAGCACGGGTTCAACGAGTTCCAGACCCCCATTCTCACGTGCAGCTCCCCGGAGGGAGCGCGTGACTACCTCGTTCCCAGCCGTACGCATCCGGGCAAGTTCTACGCCCTGCCGCAGGCGCCGCAGCTTTTCAAGCAGCTTCTCATGGTTTCCGGGTTCGACAAGTACTTCCAGATCGCGCCGTGTTTTCGGGACGAGGACGCGCGCGCTGACAGGTCGCCCGGGGAGTTCTACCAGCTGGACATGGA
>Ga0272442_10001466_pt1 | contig 35887 bp, 29 predicted proteins | sample SSMForm2O_FD_200262 | JGI IMG/M metagenome (GOLD analysis project Ga0272442, IMG submission 200262) | Marine sediment archaeal communities from Little Sippewissett salt marsh, Falmouth, MA, United States - SSM-Form-2O | ecosystem: Environmental > Aquatic > Marine > Wetlands > Sediment ... | reverse complement strand
GCGTCATCATCGGGGAAGTCTTCGTCCACGTTGGTGTCCCCCGGGCCGCAATAAGTCCCGTCGCCGTTGGTATCGCCCGGGCAGTCACAGTCGTTGTCCTTGCCGTCGCAGACCTCCGGCCGGGGAACCACCTGGGCGTTGCAGACCACCCCGTCCTTCGCCGCGTTGCACTCCCAGAACCCCGGCTCCTCGCAGCCGCCCTGGGTGGCGGTGCACAACTCCCCTTTCAACGGCCAGGTCTCGTCGGTGAGGTCGTCGCAATCGTTGTCCCGGTCGTCGCAGATCTCCACCAGGGCCTCGTTGATGATGGCGTCCATGGCCGCCTGCAACTGGGTCTGGTTGTCGGCCTGGTAATAGGATCCGGTGTGCGCCGCCGCGGCGATCGCGTTTAAAACTCCCGCATCCACTCCGCTTCCGAAGCCGATCACATAGGTCTTGATCCCGGCATTATACAGATCGGCCGCGGCGTTGACCGGGTCGTTGTCCGAGTCGTTAGCGCAAGTGTCCATGCCGTCGGCAATAAGCATGATATAGTTGCGTCGATCTATATCCTTGAGCGGCCGGTACAGGTTGAGAGCCATGAACGTAGCCGCAATCGGAGTCTTGCCGTAGCAATCCTCCAGCGGGGGATTGGCGTTGAGAGCGCTGGTTATGGCGCTGGCGGTGTTGTCTCCCAGATCCACGTTGACGATCCCCGCTCCGCAGCCTCCGTCCGATGGAAACAGGGTCAAACCGAAGCGGAGGGATCCGGCGAAGTTGCCCAGGATGTAGTTTACCGCGTTTACCGCGTCCGCCCACTTGGTGTTTGGAGGGTTGCAAGTGGGCCCCATGCTGCCGGAGCGGTCCAGGACTATCATCATGTTGGGCATCTCGCACTGCTGACCGGCCGCCGGAGCAGCCACCAGGGAAGCCAGAAGAGCTACACCGATAAGCACTCTCATGACTGGCCTCCCTTCTTCTCGTCCCGGCCACGTTTTCGCTTTCTCCTCGAAAAGATGACGATGCCCAGGGTTCCGGTTACGAAGTTCAAGGGGATGAGGTTTTTCATCGACTGGCCGCCGCCGCAGCCCTCGCATTCGGTGTCATCGCCGTCGGTGGCGCCGTCGCAGTTGTTGTCCACCCCGTCGTAGCAGGTGTCCTGGTAGCTTAGTCCCTCAAGCTGGGGCGTTCCGGCGACGGCGTTGCATTTGGTCCGGCTGGGGTCGTTGGGATCGCAGATTATATAGCCCAGGCTGCGGCAGCCGCCCACACCGGCCTCGCAGTTGGTGCCCACGTTGGGAAAGTTCTCGTCGATTTGTCCGTTGCAGTTGTTGTCGAAATAATCGCAGACCTCGGTGGTGGGCTGGCGGGCCGAGCAGGGGCCGTATACGCCGCCGGTGCAGACCTGAACCCCGGTTCCGCAGGCGGTTGAGCAGGCCTGGGTGGTTTCTTCGTACTCGTCGGTCTCGCCGTCGCAGTCGTTGTCCTTGCCGTCGCAGGTCTCCGGACTCCCCCCGGGGATCACTGCGTCGCACTCGGTATCGCTACCGTCGGCCTTGCAGACATACGTGCCTTGCACGAAGCACTCTCCGATTCCGGCGGTGCAGGGAAGGCCCAGGCGGGGGAAGTTCTCGTCGGTCAAGCCGTCGCAGTCGTTGTCGACGTCGTCGCACAGCTCGGTGGCTGCCGGCTGGATCACCGCCGCGTTGCAGCGGGTTCCTCCGGAGGGGTCGCACTCGATTGTGCCGGTGGAGAAGCAGGCGCCCTGGCCTATGGAGCACACATCGCCCAGGCCGGCGAAATCCTCGTCGGTATCGCCGTCGCAGTCGTTGTCCAGGCCGTCGCACAGCTCCGGGTAGCCCTGGCCGGCGGTGGCGCTGCACACGACGGACAGCTTGTCCTGGGTGCATACGAATATCCCGCGCACCCGGCAGATTCCCAGCCCGGACTCGCAAGGCTGCCGGAGATCCAGGAAATCCTCGTCGAAGTCGCCGTCGCAGTCGTTGTCCCGGCTGTCGCACAGCTCGGCGATCGGGCCCACCTCGCCATCGCAGCCGCTCCACTTCCCGTTTACGCAGGTGCGGGTGCCCATGCGGCAATCGCCCAGGTCGGTGCCACAGGCCTCGAAGATGCCGTCCATGCAGTCGCAGCCTTCGTCGGTCAGCATGTCGCAGTCGTTGTCCAGGCCGTCGCAGCGCTCGTCTTCGGGCATGGTGGCGTCCTGGCAAGGGCCCCACTCGCCGTGGAAACAGTGCTGCACTCCCGGGAAGCAAATACCGGTGTTCAGGCCGCAGGGCCGGCGGTCCTGCAGGGATTCGTCGCAGGGACAGCCGTTGTCCACCGAACCTTCGCAGTCGTTGTCCAGCCCGTCGTCGCACACCTCGTCTTCGGGCGGCGTCCCGCCGGTGCAACCGCTCCAAATCCACTCGCCGCCCTCCTGGATGCAGGACTGCACTCCCGGAGTGCACTCTCCCAGGTCGCTCCCGCAGGGGCGGCTCTCCCCCTCCTCGCAGGCGCAGCCCTCGTCCACCGATCCGTCGCAATCGTTGTCCAGCGAATCGTCGCAGTCTTCCTCGGCAGCGGGCCGGACCTCGCCCTGGCACTCCGACCACTGGCCGTTATCGCAGACCTGCTCGCCCTTCTCGCAGACTCCCACATCGGTCCCGCAGGGACGGGTTTCGCCGGTATCACAGGGGCAATCCTCGTCGGTGAGACCGTCGCAGTCGTTGTCGACCCCGTCGCAGGCCTCGGTCGCTCCGGGATTGATGTCGGCGCGGTTGTCGTTGCAGTCGTCGCAGGTGGCGCAGCCTTCGCTCTCGTCGCAGTAGCCGTCCTCGTCCAGGTCGGTGCAATCGGGCTTCTCGATGCACTGCCCGTCTCGGCAAATGTAACCCCCGGAACAATCCGAGTCCTTGATGCAGACGACCTCACCGTCAGTCCGCCCCGGAACGTCGTTCCCGCATCCGACAACGGCATACACCAAAACACCCGCCATAATGGCTAGTAAAAACTTTCTCATGGCGTTCCTCATAACCGAGCTTGATCTTGAAACTACTCTAGCCCAATGGCTATAAAACCGTCAACCGCCCTCTGGTTGTCAGGAATACAAATTCCCTACAATGTAGGATACTTACGCACGACAGCCCACAGGATCGGCAACAACACAAGCCAGTTCGGGCTTGATCCCCGTGAGTTGACGGGATCATAAAAGCCATTGCATCCGCAACCGCCGGGCGGTTCGGGCAGGTCGGGTTCGTAGGGGCGGTCGCTGCCGCCGTCGGCCAGGTCTCCGCCGGGATCCGACCCGGGATCGCCGCCTTCGTCCCCGGCGTCACCGCCGTCTTCGGCGTCGACCCCGGCGTCGCTTCCGCCGTCCCGCTGTTCCTCGGGGACCACGCAGAAACCTTCCTGGCAGAAGGTGTCTTCGGGGCACTCCAGGTGCAGGCAGGGATCGTTTTGACAGAATCCGTCGATGCAAACCTGGCCGGCCGGACAATAGACATTGTTGCAGGGATCGCTCACGCACTGGCTGCTCAAGCACACCTGTCCTATCTCGCAGACCAGGACCGAGCAAAGATCCTCGATGCATACGCCCTGGTAGCAGATCTGTCCGGTAGAGCAGGTCGCGCAGGCTGGCTCTTCGCAGACACCTTCGCGGCAATAGGTTCCGCCGGTGCATTCTACCTGATAGCAAGGATCTGTTTGACAAATCCCGGCGACACATCGCTCGCCCGCGGGGCATTCCTGACCCGGAGTAAAGCAGTCCTCGGGAACGCATTCGCCCAGCCGGCATTCCATTCCGGAATCGCAGGTCACCGACCCGACTTCGCAGGGATCCGCGCAGTAGTCGCCGGGTTGCTGGCAGGTCTCGCCCGGCGGACATTGTATGGCACAACAGGGAGGCACGCAGCGCCCCTCCCGGCAGGTGCTGGATGGCTGTTCGCAAGTCCCATCGGGGCACAGTGCTGCGCAAACGCCGCAGATGCACGCGTCGTCTTCCAGGCAAAGGGGCCTTCCGTTGTCCACCAGGCCGTCGCAGTCGTCGTCCTTGCCGTTGCAGATCTCGCCGGTGGCCGCCACCGGGGCTGGGCAGGACTCCTCCCCTGCCGAACAAACCGAATCCTGTCTGCAAACCGGTACGCTGCACTGGCCGGGTACGAAATCCTCGTCGGTTTCTCCATCGCAATCGCCGTCCAGCCCGTCGCAGTAGTCGCTCGAGTCACACCCTCCGGTGGACGTGGCCAGGATAGCTCCTTTGGCGCCGACCGCGAACCCGTTGTCGGTGTCTACGAATGCAACATCCTCCAACTCCAGGGTATAGGGGAGCGGCTGCTGAAACCACGATTGGCCTCCGTCCTGGGTCTTGAACAATACCCCGGACGACCCGGCCAGGTACCCGATGACGGCATCCGGAAAAACCACGGCGTTGAGATCACCCGCGGCCGGGCTGGCGACCGGTTCCCAAGTCAAGCCTCCGTCGGTGCTGGCCAGAAGTGCCCCGTCCTTCCCGGCGATCCAGCCGCGATCCGCCGATGAAAAGGAAATGGCCACCAGGTCCTCGACCACCGGCGAGGTCAGCAGATCCCAGTCGGCTCCCCCGTTCTGAGTGTGCATGATCGTCCCCAGACTTCCCACGGCAAAGCCGGTCTGGGCGTCCTTGAAATATACGTCCCACAGAGCCTGGGAAGTAGCCGACTGCTGGGGTGCCCACTGGCCGCCCCCGTCGCTGGTGGCCCACACCGTTCCGGCGTAGCCGACCGCGAACCCGTTCTGCCCGTCGGGAAAATGAAGCGCATAGAATGTCTGCGGCGCGTCGGGAACCTGGATGTCCCAGTCAACACCGCCGTTGCTGCTGGCCATTATGCGCCCGCCCCCGAAGCGGGAAGTACCCGCCACCCATACCCGGCTGGCATCCACCGCGCTGACGTCATAAAGCCGGGTGGAATCCAGATCGTCGATCCGCTCCCAGTCGACCCCGCCGTTTACGGTCTTGAGGATAACGCCGTTCTGGGCCTCGCCCACCGCCCAGCCGTTTTGCGCGTCCCCGAAGGCCACTCCCCGCAGGCGGTTGAGCGGATCAGAGCCCGCGTTGACCCAGGTTACCCCGCGGTCGTCGGTCCGCAGCAAGACCCCGTCGTCTCCGGAGGCGAAGCCACGTTGGCTGTCGACGAACCAGACCGCGTTCAGGTTGGCATCCACCGGCGCCACCTGCTCCTCCCAATGATAACCGCCGTCGTGTGAATACAGGATGGTCCCCTGATCTCCGACCACCCAGACGCTGAAATCGTTCTGCATGTATACCGAAGTGAGGTTGCGCACCGTGCCTACTTCCTCGAAGGGGATCACCAGAAAGCCCTGACCGTCGACGCTCACCGTCACTGACCCGTTGTTCCCCACCGCGATAATGTGCTGGGAATCCACCAGGGTTACGTCCCGCAGAGTGTAGTAGACGCCGGAGCTCAGCGGGGTGAAGGTGTTGCCGCCGTCCATGGTCCTGAAAAGCGCTCCGCCTTCGCCCGCCACCACTCCCAACAACCCGTCGACGAAATGCACCGCGCGCAGATCCTGGGAGCCGCCGGTGGATTGTTTGATCCAGGATGCGCCCCCGTTGAAGGTGTGCAGGACCGTGCCGCCGTCGCCGGCGGCCCACCCTACCCGGGGGTGCACGAAGCAAACCCCGTAAAGATCGGCCTCCACGCCGGAATAGCTGGGCTTCCAGGTCTGCCCGCCGTCCGTGGTGTGAAAAATTCCGCCCCCGGCGCCCACCGCCCAGCCGAGGTCGGTATCGATCATAAATGCGCCGCGGAAGTCGACCCGCGAGGGCATCTGCGCACGGTGCCAGCTGGAGCCCCGATCAGTCGTGTAGATGACCGCGCCGTCCTGTCCGGCGGCCACGCCGGACGTGGGGCCGCTGAAATGCAGGCCGTGCAGATCATGGCCATGAGTGGGAGGCCGCTGCCAGTCCCAACCCTCGGCGGACGCCGCTGGCGACATCAACCCCAGGAATAAACAAGAATGCAGGATAATCTTGCGAAGATACATCGGCGGGCGACCCGTCAGGCGCCTTCGCCCCGTCCCAGATAGCGTTCCACCACCCACTTGATTAGCTTGCGCGCCCCCTCGCTGATCTCGGTAAACTTCACTGCGAACCCGCTGGGATCCTGACGTCGCCTCCAGACCACTTCCCCCTTGGCCCGCACCGGTGCGCTGACCAGGGGCAAGAATAATTCCATTTCAACCGCGGTTTCTTCTTCCAGCGGATCCTCGGCCAGCAGGAAGGTTCCCCCCGAGCTCAAATTCTTGGAATAATAGTGCCGGCCCCCGTCCCCGCTCTCCACGCGCACGATCACCCCGATGGGCGCCCGTGGGTGGAGGCGTTTCTCTTCGAACGACTTCTCGGTATCCATCATTCTGGAGCCACTCTCTGAGGTGAAATTTTATCTTGAGACCGCTGCCGGTGTCAATGTTACTGAAATCCGGATCACCCCGGGGTCACCCGGTTTTTTCCTGATTTCCTGGACTGATACATGAGGACGTCGGCCCTTTCTAGAAGCCCTGTAACCGACTCTTCCGGCCTGGCCTGTGAACAGTTGGCAGGCACTCCGCACATCGGCTAGTATGTCCCTGGAGGTCGAAATGCGTATATTCACGGCTTTTTGCCTGATTGTCCTGCTGGCGCCGTCCGTCCGGGCCGCGGTGGGCGATAACAGCGTGGGGATGAACATCCACGTCGGCCGGGACACTTTCATCGACGCCTGCGAGGACCTGGGAGTGGGCTGGGTGCGCATGGACGGCAACTGGTTCGTGATGGAGCCGTCCCAGGACAACTACAACTGGGCCTGGATGGACGCATTCGTCGATCGCGCCAACGCCGCCGGCCTGAAGGTCTTCATCACCCTGGGCTACACCCCCGACTGGGTGCCCAGCCACGGGGAGGCCGGCGACGGCAGCACCGGCGACAACTGCCCCGACGACGAAACCCACTGGGTGGACTTCGTCGAGGACGCGGTGACCCATTACCGGGCCAAGGGCGTCACCCACTACGGTTTGTGGAACGAGCCCAACCTGGACGGCTTCTTCGACGGGACGGTCAACGAGTACGTGGACATCATCATGGTCCCCGGGGCCGCCGCGGTACGCCGGGTGTGCGCCGACTGCAAGGTCCTGGGCCCCGAGTTGGCCAACGTGGGCGACTGCGACGTCTACCTGGAGGACATCTTCGCCCGGGCCCCGGCCAGCACCTTCGACATCATCACCCACCACTCTTACAACGGCTTCACCGAGACCGGCTGGAACATCTTCAGCGGCGACGGGTTCATCAACGTCCTCGACGACCAGCGCATTCCCGGTTTTACCCGCAAGGACCTGCGCCAGATCCTCGACGCCGCCGGCTGGACCGGCGAGGTCTGGATCACCGAAACCGGTCTCCGGGCCACTCCCATCGACGATCAGGGCGAAGAGGACCGCCAGGCTACCTACTACATCCGCGTACTGGAGGAGCAGTTGAAAAGGGCCTGGTACACCAACTCCTTCTTCTACGAAATCCACGACTGCGGCCCCGACCAGCCGGAGTGCACCATCGACGGATTCGGGATCATGCGGGCGGAGTCGGGAGAGTTGGGCTCGCGGGTTTTTCCTGCCGACTTTCGTCTCAAGCCCGCCTTCCTGGCTCTCAAGCAGTTCATCATCGACCACCCGGAGATCGTCGGCACCCAGCCCCCGCCCCAGTGCGGCGACGGCCAGGACAACGACCAGGACGACCTCACCGACCTGGACGACCCGGGCTGCACCGACGCCTTCGACGACGACGAGTCCGACGACCCGCCCCGGGAGAGCATGGACGCCTACCGCACCCCCGGCATGACCGTCGACGGCCAGCACGCCGACGTGGGCCCCGACGGCTGGGTAAACCTGCCGGAGCAGTCCTGGCACGGAACCGAGCAACTCTCCAACCCCGGTGACCTGGAGGTGCGCTCTGCGGTTCGCTGGGACGCGTCCGGGCTGTACTTCGCCTTCGAAGTTAACGACGACATCCACCATAACGACCGGACCCCCGACATGATCTGGGCCTCCGACTCGGTTCAGCTGGCCCTGGACACCGGTTGCAGCGGCGGGCTGGGCTACGACGACGTCGACGACCACGAGATCAACCTGGCCCGGGCGAACGGCCAGGCGGTCGTCTACCGCTTCCACGGCCCCTCCGGCGCCAGCGACGACTTCATCGCCGCGGTGGAGCGCAACGGCATATTGACACTCTATGAGATCTTCATTCCCACCTCTGCGCTGCCGGGCATCAACCTGTCGGCCGGCCGGCGAATCTGCTACTCCTTCCTGGTCAACGAGGACGACGGCACCGGCAGGCTCGGCTGGATCGAGTGGACCCCGGGCATCGGCTCGGGCAAGGCCCCGGCCTATTTCGGCGACTTCCTGCTCCTTGACGAAACCAGCGGCGGCCCCGGCCAGGACGGCGGCGATCAGGACGCCGGTACCGACGCCGGCGGAGGGGATGCCCCAAACGACGGGACCGCACAAGACGCGGATGCCGGTCAGATGACCGACGGGGGCGGTACCGATGCAGGTACCGACGCCGGTACCGATGCGGGTACCGATACCGGAACCGACGCCGGTGCCGACGAAGGCGGTGATGAAATTGTCGAAGACACCGACGACGGCTGTGGATGCAGCGCGTCGTCTGGAAGCGGTTTCTCGATGCTCTTACTGATCCCGATCCTGTTTATGCTGCGCAGGCGTTTCCTGGCCCTGATCCTGCTGCTGGCGCTGATCGGCGCCGGATGCGGCCTGGACGTGGTCGAGTTCGACGTGAAGGAGGAGGTGACCGTGGGGGGGACCTCGATGGTCTTCCCGGAGATGGGCAACTTCGGCGGCTCGCTGGAAAAATCCCTTTCCGACAAGGACGTCGATCCCGACGACGTGGATTCGATGAAGCTTTTGAGCTGCTCCATACGGATGATCGGCCAGGGCGGCCTGACCAACGACCTCTCCTTTCTGCAGAAGCTCGACTTCAATGTTTCGGCCAACGGCATGGGCCCGACCCTGATGGCCTCCCAGCCATCTTTCCCCGAAGGGACCCGCCAGGCCGACCTGACCGTGACCGAAGACCTGGAGCTCAAACCCTACCTGAAGGCCGGGGACATGAAAGTCTCCCCCGATGCTCCCTTCGATTACCTGCCTCCCGACCTGGTCAGCCTGGAGATCATCTTCCACATGCGCGTGGACGTGAACGTCATCTAGGAAACCTCATGGATCTCGAAACCCTCGGTTGGGACGCCGCCCGCCAGGCGGAGCTGGATCGGCTGGGACCGGCCGGCCTGCGGCCGGCGCGGGTCGCCGCGGCCAGCCGGGGACGCTACCGCCTGCTGGCCGAGGAGGACCTGGGCTGGGTTACCTGCCGCGGCCGCATGGTCGAGGTTCCCGGCGTGGGTGACTGGGTGCTGTGTTCGGAGGTGATCGAACACCTGCTCGAGCGGCGTTCGGTCTTCGAGCGTAAAGCCGCAGGCAAGTCCAGCGCCCCGCAGGTGATCGCCGCCAACCTGGACCGGGTATTCGCGGTCACAACTGTCGGCCGCGATTTCAACCCCCGCCGCCTGGAGCGCTACCTGGCGGTGATCTGGAGCAGCGGCGCCGAGCCGGTGGTTGTGGTCAACAAGGCCGATCAGCCCCACGATCCCGCTGCTTTGCTCGAAGAACTGGAAATAGCCGCGATGGGCGTGACCTGCGTCTTTGTCAGCGCCCTGGACGGAACTGGTATGGAGCAAATCATCGAACTCTGCCCGCCCGGCAAAACCGTGGCACTGGTGGGTTCCTCCGGGGTGGGCAAATCCACCCTGGTCAACCGCCTGCTGGGGCAAGACCGCCAGAACATCGCCCCAATTCGCGAATCCGACGAGAAAGGCCGCCACACCACTTCCGCGCAAGAGCTGTTACTCATGCCCGGAGGGGCCGTGCTGATCGACACCCCCGGAATGCGCGAGCTGGGCTTGTGGAACGCCGGGGACGGCGTCGAGGCCACCTTCGCCGATATACTGAAAATTGCCGCCGCCTGCCGCTACCGCGACTGCACCCACCAGTCCGAGCCCGGCTGTGCCGTGCTCAAAGCAGTTGAAACCGGCGAAATAAAGCCAGAACGCCTGGAAAGCTTCCACCGTCTCCAGCGAGAAATCGAGTACAACCAGCGACGCAGTTCCTCCCAGTATAAGAATCCCAAGCGCCGCTGGAAACAAATCTCCAAGCTGGTTCGGCAGAAGCAGAAAATAGACCAGAATTCAAGAGATTAACGAGGATTAACGAGTACCCTGTCCCCGTTTCTTTTCGCCGCTTGCCTCGGCGGCTGTCGGTGGAGTATATAAGGGCTCATGTCGATCAAGCTGGGCGATCTGCTGTTGCAAAACGGGCTGATTACCAGGCATCAGCTCAAGGAGGCCCTGCACGCCCAGACGATATTCGGCGGCAAGCTGGGCACCAACCTGGTCGAGTTGGGCTACGTCAACGAAATCGACCTGGCCAAGCTGCTCAGCACTCAGTTGGGTATTCCCTGCGTGGAAGCCGGCGCTTTAGACAAGCTCGACAGGGACGTGCTCAAGGTCATACCCAAGGAACTGGTAGCCAAGCACCGCGTGATTCCCCTGGAAGTAGGCGAAAAAAACCTGCGTTTGGCCATGTCGGATCCCACCAACTTCCACTCGATCGACGAGATCTCCTTCGCTACCGGGTTGCGGATCGAACCGATGGTGGCTCCGGAGATCCTCCTGGTCTACGCCATCGAGAAGTACTACGACGTTCCCCGCTCGGTGCGCTACATCCGGGCGGCGGGGGTGACCCAGAACCTGGCCGAAACCGCCGCGGCGGCTTCGGCAGCCATGCCACTCCTGGAAGGTGATCCCCAGCAACTGCGTACCGTGGGCGAAGCTCAGTTAGATCTGTGCGTTTCCACCGAGGAGATGCTGACCGAAGGGTTTCCTGTCCATCAGGTTGTGACCCAACTTGTCCGGGCCAACAAGCCCAACGACATCCTGGAAGTCATCCGGGACTTCGTATCCCAGGACTTCAAGTACGCAGCCGTCTTCCTGCTGAGCGGCGATACAACGGTGGGCGCCACCCACGTGGGCGGCAGGTTGCCCATCGACCTGTTCCAGGAATACAGTTTCCCCATCGACAGCAGCCAGTTGCTCTTTCAGGTCTACAACACGCGCGAGATCTTCCACGGCATACCCGCCATCTCCGGCGTGGACCACTGGTACTTCACCGAACTGGGCTTCCCCATGGACCGCCCCACCCTGGTGATCCCGGTGGTCACCGACGACAAGGTCGTCTGCATGATCCTGGCCTCCGAGAACAAGAAGGGCGAGCTTTTGGACATGCTGGAGATGTACAACCTGCTGGTGAAGAAACTCAGCCTGGCCTTCGAGATGCTGGTCTTGAAAAAACAGATTATCGACCTGTCCGAACTGGATACCTAATAATATCATGCGCTTATAAGTACCCTGTCCCCGTTTTTCTACAGGCAACCATTTTTGAAGTACGGGGGTCAAAGGGCTAAAGGAGACTGCTATGAGACCGGTATGCTCTTTAAAGGTTCTTTTAATATCGGGTATTATCTCTTGCACCTGGGTTTGGGGGTGTGCCCACGGAGTTAGCAGCGAGTCGACCAAAGTCAGGCTGGTGCAGTGGCAGGCGGACCTCGACGACTGCCGGGAAGTGAGCCTTTCGGTGTACCAAAGCACCGACAAGACCGGAGACCAGCCCGTCTTAAAGTCAGAGGAGCTCATCCTGGAGGTGCGGCCGCGCAAAAATCTAGTGTTCAAACGCGTCTTGAAGAGTGTGGATGAAAAGGCGGGCGATCTGGCCGGGCAGTTCAATGCCGACGAGATCGAGGTGAGAGTCGACGAGACGCGTAAGAAAGTCTGGTTTGTCGACCGGAGAGCCGGAAAGGTGATAGCCACTCTCGACCGCGAAAGCGGCAGTACAACCGGCCCCGACGACGAGCCGCCGGCCTGGGCCACCCCCGAAGGTGGTACTCCCCTCGACCGAAACTAAATCATGCGTTCCAGTACTATGCTGCTGCCGGCGGGGGTGAAGCCGGAGGAGCGGAAGTAGCCCATGACGTCCCACTGCCGGGACCAGTCCACCAGGGTGCGGATGCGGCGGGCGCCGGCTTTTCTGGTGTGGTTTACGAATTCTTCTATCAGCACCCGGCCGACGCCGGCCTGCTGAAATTCCGGGTGAACTCCCACGGTGTCGATGGTGGCGATTTTCTCGGGGATGCCGTATTCGCCGCGGTTCATCGCGCCCATTACGAAGCCTACAATCCTGGTATCCATCTCGGCCACCATGGAGATCCCGGTAACCAGCTTGGTCTGCAGATACTCAAAGCGCGGGCTCTCCTGGGCCATGGAGTCGATTTCGACGACCGCGGGCATGTCTTCCGGCTTCATCACCCGCACGACTGGTTTTTGCTGGGCCACGGCGCTTCCTCTATGTCGGGTAGACGACTTCCATGGCGCTCTTGTCGCCGCTCAGCATACCTGCCGACAGCGCGTAGACTTCGGGCAGTACGTTGTGTACAAAGTAGCGCGCCGAGGCCACCCGGCCGTGGTAGAAGGCCGCCTCGCTGTTGTTGGAAAGCAGCTTGGCCCGGGCCTTGTCGTCCGCAGCGCCCTTCTCCTGGCAGATGGCTTCCAGCTTGGCCGCGGCCTTCACCGCGGCGTCCAGCAGATAATAGGACACTACGATGTGGCCGAAGGCCTCCAGGTAGGGGGTGGCGCCCAGAAGCGGCTGGAGCGGATCGGCCTTCATCAGTTCGCCGAACTTCAAAGTCACCTTGATCAGCTCGCCCTTGGCCGCATCCAGCTTGGCAACCAGCTCGCCCAGGTCCTTGTGGCTCTTGTGCTCCTTGATGAAGCCGTCGAGCAGATCCATGTACTCCTTGAAATACAGTCCGCCCTTTCCGCCCACCTTGCGGCCCAGGAGATCGAGGGCCTGGATGCCGTTGGTGCCCTCGTAGATCGAGGAAATCTTCTGGTCGCGGCAGTACTGCTCCACCGGGTACTCCTGACAGTATCCGTAGCCGCCGTAGACCTGGATGGCGATCTCGTTGATCCTGAAGCCCATGTCCGAGCCGTAAGCCTTGCAGATGGGAGTCAGCAACTCGACGTAGTGGGAGTAGCGCTCCTTCTCCTTATCGTCGGCGGCGTGGGCGGCGAGATCGATATAGCGCGCCACCGAGTACATCAGCGAGCGCATGCCCTCGACGAAGGCCTTCATGCGCATGAGCATCCGGCGCACGTCCGGGTGGGTGACGATCAGGGCGCGGTCGGCGTCCTTGGCCCCGTTCCAGGGAGGGCCCTGGGTGCGTTCCTGGGAGTAGCCCAGGGCGCTGAGGTATCCCACCGCGGCCAGCCCCAGGCCCTGAACTCCCACTCCCAGGCGGGCCTCGTTCATCATCTGGAACATCAGGCGCATGCCGGTGTTCTCCTCGCCCAGCAGCCAGCCCTTGCACTTTCCTTCGTCGCCGAAGTTCAGCGTGCAGGTGGGCGAGGCCTTGATTCCCATCTTGTGCTCGATCCCCGAGCAGGTAACATCATTTTGCTCTCCCAGGGAACCGTCCGGGTTGACCACGTACTTGGGCACTACGAACAGGCTGATGCCCTTGGTCCCGGCGGGAGCGCCCTCTATGCGGGCCAGCACCGGGTGGATGATGTTCTCGGTCAAATCGTGGTCGCCGCAGGTTATGAAGATCTTGCTTCCGGAGATCAGGTAGTGGTCTCCGTTCTTCTTGGCGGTGGTCTTCAAATTTCCCACGTCGCTGCCCGCCGACGGCTCGGTCAGGCACATGTCGCCGGCCCACTGGCCGGTGTACATCTTCTCGCAGTACATTTTGCGCTGCTGTGGAGTGCCGAACTTGTCGATCAGGTGGGCAGCGCCCTCGGTGAGGATCGAGTTGAGGAAGAAGGCCACATTGGCTCCGGAGAAGATCTCCTCGGCCGTGAACTTCAGCACCTGGGGCATCCCCTGCCCGCCGAGTTCCGGGTCGTGGATCATCCCGACCCAGCCGCCCTCGGCATACTTGCGCCAGGCCGGCTTGAACTCATCGGGAGTAATCACCTTCCCGTCCTCCAGCTTGAGCCCCTCGCGGTCGCCGACCGCGTTGAGGGGCGCCATGACGTCGGTGGCCATCTTGATGGCCTCGTCGATGACCATTTCGAACAGCTCCCGGTTGCACTCTGAATAGGCCGGCAGTTTGCACAAATCGTCCACTTCCAGCTGTTCGTAGAGCACGAACTGGACATCCCGCTTGTTGACCGAGAATTCCGTGGGCATCTTGTTCCTCCTCCTTCTGGGTAATAGCCGTCAGGCGTAACGGGAGAGGGTCTCAGCCGCCTGCTCCCGCAGCCGGTCTCGCAGTTCACCGGGTTCTTCTATCTGCGCTTCGCCCCCGAACGAAGCCACATACGAAAGCACAAACTCGTCGGACACGTCGTGCAGCCGGGCCACCAGGCTGCCGTCCGTCTCGACGCTGACGTACTCTGGCCCCCAACGCTCCTGAACCCAGCGGGCCACCTCGGGCGAGAAGCGGATGACTACTTCCTGCTCTCCGGTCAGCGGCACGGTAATCGACTCCTCTATGAACGCAACCGGATCGAAGTCGCCGGGGGGATCGAAAATCCGGTCGGTAATCCTGGCGCCCAGGACCCGCGACAACCTGAACACCCGATTGTCCTCCCGCTGGGTACAGAAGGCCGCCAGGTACCAGACTCCGTGGTGGTGGTGCAGACCCAGGGGCAGCACCGTGCGCCGGGTGGTCTCCCCGCGGCTGGCGGCGAAGTACTCCAGGTCCACCTCGCGGCGCTCATCCACCGCCCGGCGCAGCATATCCAGATGGGGCACGCCGCCTCCCGGCAACAGCAGGAATCGTCCCGTGAGGTCTGCAAACAGCTTGCGGGTTTCCTTGGGCAGGGACTTGACCACTTTGTCCACCGCCCCGCGCACCGCGGTGGCCGCCGCCCCGATCTCCTCCTGGCTGCTGAAGATCTGGGAAGCGGTGGCCAGAGCCAGCGCCTCGTAGACGGTGAACTGCGGAGGGGTCTCAAGGGACTGGTGCAAGTCCACGAAGACCTTGCCTTCCTCCTGATAGATGAGGATCAGATCGTTGGGCAGAAACGGCGGCCGGCCCACCATCATCAAAAACCCCAACTCCCTGATCAGTTCCTGATCGGACATGGCCAGGCGACCGGCCAGTTCTCCAATGGAAACCCCCCGGTGGCGCACCACGTAGGGAACCAGAAACAGGAGGGTCCTCAGGCGCTGGTGCAGGTCTTTCTTCATTTCATCCCCGCCATTTTAGAAAGCGCCGCGCGGGTTTTTTCGACCAATTCGGACGGCTCCAGCACCCGGGCCTTGTCGCGGTACCACAGGATCGTGGGCAGTAGCCCGTCCAGGTAGTTGACCTTCAGGTGGAATATACGGGCGTCGCCGTCCTCCTCGACTTTCTCGGCGTGCGCTCCCAACTCGGCGGCCAGGACGCCGGCCACCGGGGCCTCGAAGCGCACTACCGCGGTAACCGGATCGTGCGCGCGGATCTCCCAGGGATGCTGGGCCACGACTTCTTCCAGCTTGAAGTCAGTGGGGAACTCGAAATCGGGCGTCTTGGGCTGGAAGCGGTTCACCTCCAGGCCGGTGATGCGGTCCACATGAAACACCCGCACGGCCTCGCGCATGTGGCAGCGGCCCACCAGGATCCAGGTGCCCTGCCGGCACACCAACCCGTAGGGGCTGACCGTCCGCTGGGATTTCTCGTCGCGCCACAGCCCGTGGTAGATCAGCACCACGTCCTTGCGATCGGCAATGGCCCGGCGCAGGGACTCCAGGTACTCCTGGCGGCGCAAAGCCACCGCCTGGGAGAGCCGGTTGTCCGGCAGCACCCGGTAGGGAAACCAGCCGGACCGGTCTGCCTCTCCGGCGGCGTAGCCGATCTTGTTCAACGCCAGGATCAGGTCCTGGGTGAAGGGCGAGGCGCCCATCTCCAGAACCGCCGATCCCGCCAGGCAAAGGATGGCCAGCTCGTCGGGGCTCAGGGATATCTCCGACAGCGCGTAGCTTTCCCGGTCAATCACGTAACCGCCTTCGTCGAACTCGTCTTCGTCCTTGAACTTGAGCGGCAGGCCCATCTTGACGATGTCGGCCTTGTCACGTTCGAACTTGCGGGAAATGGCCTCCTCGCTCCCCTCGGCATAGTCCTCGGGGAAAGCGTTCTGGATCTGCTGGAAACTCACCGGCCGGCGGGCGTTGAGCAGAAAGGCAATCAGATCGAGGAGGCGCTCAGCCTTCTTCATCGTCGTCCTCCGCCGGTGCGCTGACCCAGCGGCCCTTGATGTGGCCGGAACGGTCGACGTGCAAGCCCTCCGGGAGCGCCTCCTCCACCTTCTTGCGGTAGCCCTTCACCTGCCAGCCCAGCTTCTTCAGGGTGTCGGCGATGCAGGCGCGCAGCCTCAGCGGGGTGTCATCGTCCACCAGCAGCTCCAGCATCGGCTCGCGGGCGGACTGATCGCCCTTGCGTTCCAGCGCCGAGAGGGCCTCGAGCTGGACCTCGTCACGGTGGTCGCGCAGGAAAGGAATCAGCGTGGTTACCACGCGTTCATCATCGTATTCGGCCAACTGGGACACCAGCAGAACCTTGCGCTCCGGCTCGCGCACGTACTCGGTGCCCATTTCCTCCAGGGCGCGCACGATCACCCCCACGGCGTCCTTGGGCCCGGCGACCGCCGCCAGGACTTTCAGCGGCCAGGTGATCGGAACGCTGGCGGCGTCCTTGCGGTTGATGTAGCCCTCGATGGCCGGCAGCACGTCATCCCCGAAACCCACCAGGATGTCGAAAACCTGCTGCTTCTCGTCCTCATCGCGGATGCTGGGCTCGCAGTTGACCATGAAGCGCTCCAGCAACCCGGAGATCCCCTCGTGCCCGCCCAGATCCTGAAAAAAGGCGATGGCCTTCTGGCGGTCTTCCCCCTGGCCGTACTTGCGCTTGATGGTCTTCTTGTGGCGCAGGATGGCCTTGATCCGGCGGTTCTCCTTGCGCCGCTGAAGCCAGGAGGAGAGGCTCATTCGCGGACCTTCCAGGACATGGTCGCGGTGCCGAATGCGCTGGCCAGCTTGATTTTCAGCAGACCGCGTTCGGGCTCCAGCACCGGCCGTCCGTTGGGCTGATCCAGGGGGAAGACCACGAAGTACGAGCGGCCGAACTCGTTCAGGTAGGGAAAGAAGGCCTTTAGATTGGGGCCGCGGCCCTTGAAGCGGGTGATGCTGACCGGGGGCACACCCAGCTGGTCGGGCCCGCCCCACAATGCCATCCGCCAGACCGAGTCGGCCTCGTCGAAGTTGTTCCAGTTATGGTTGGAGGTGTCGGCGAATACGAAGAACTCGTGACCCCGGCCCACCGAGGTGGCAATCATCTCCAGATCCGAATCGACCTTTCCGGGATCGATGCCGAAAATCTCAACGTACTGCTTCCCGAAAGACTGGCGGAACTCGGGCGACAGGTAAGTGGCGTAAACGAACATGACCCGGTCGATGCTGTGGTAAACCCGTCCGCCCTCGGTCCACTGCTTGAGCTCGAGCTCGTACTTGTCGTCCAGCTTCCCGGGGCCGCGCATTGAGGGCTTGGGCGCGCAGGTTGCCGCAAATACCGAAAACACAAGAAGAAACATACACGGCCAGCGCGGTGACATGCTAATCTCCGGTGAATCAGTATAGTGCTTACGGCGTGGAGGTCAAGCCCTATGCGGCGCCGGTGAAGTCGTCCCGGGTGTACAGGGAAACCACTTTATATCCGGCCGCTTCGATGTTCTCGCGGCCGCCCTCCTGGCGGTCTACCATGACCAGGATACCCAGAACATTCAAACCGGCTTCATCGGCGCGCTTCACCGCCTTGAGGCTGGAGCCGCCGGTGGTGATTACGTCCTCGAGCATGACCACCTTGTCGCCCGCCTTCAGGTTGGCCATGCCCTCGATCCAGGCGCCGGTCCCGTGGCCCTTGGCCTCCTTGCGCACTATGAAGGCGTCCATAGGCCGGTCGCCTTCCAGGGCGCTGGTGAGGCTCACCGCCGAAACCAGCGGGTCGGCGCCCAGCGTGGGTCCGCCTACGGCAGTGGCCCGGGGGAAATGCTCCTGGATCAGCCGCAAAAAGAGCCGGCCGATCAGGCGATGGCCTTCGGCGGACAATGAAGTCTGGCGGCAGTCGATGTAGAAGTCACTTTCCTTACCCGAGGCCAGAACCACCCGGCCTTCGCGGTAAGATCTGGTCTTTAGAAGCTGCAGGAGCCGTTCGCGCTCCTCGGGGGAAGGGGCCAAGGATTACCGCCGCTTCTTCTTTACCACGACCTTCTTCTTTTTCTTGGCGGCCTTGGGCGGCGGCGCGGCCTTCTTGGCCTTGGGCGGCGGCGAAGCCGTCTTCTTTTCCGGAGTCTTGACCGTCGGCTTGGGTTTGGACGGCGCGGACGGCCGGGCCATGGGCTTGGGAGTGTACACCGGTTTGCGGTCGCTGGCCGGACGGGGCATCTCCAGATCGCCCATGTCCACCTTGCCGCGCACCGAGGCTCCCTCTACGATGATCACGCGCGGGGCGCGGATGTCGCCCACCATGCGTCCGCTCTCGGTGATCTCCAGGGAATCCGAGGCGGTGAGGTTGCCCACCATAACGCCGCTGACCACGGCGTTGGCGACGGACACGTCCGCCTTGACCACGCCGTTGGGTTCGATAATCAGCGTCTTGGTAAGATTGATGGATCCCTCGATGCGGCCCTGGACGGTGAGGTCCTCGTCGCCTTCGAGGTTGCCCTTGATCAGCATTGTCTGCCCGACAATGGTGCTGGTATCGGCCATGGATGGCTCCTTTCGTCGGCGCTGCTAACGATCCATGTCCACGTTGCCCTTGAACGTGGCTCCGTCAGCAATCAGAATCCGGGGGGCCTTGATGTCCCCGACCATCTTGCCGTCCGACCGCAACTCCACCTTGTCGGAGGCGTGGATGTTGCCGGTGACCGACCCGGAGATCTCCACGTTCTGGGTCTCGATGTCCGCCTCCACTACCCCGGAGTTCTCCACGAAGAGGCTCTGCTTGAGAGCAATCCTGCCCTTGACGGTTCCCTGGACCACCAGGTCCTCGTCTCCGGTGATCTCCCCATCGATGACGATGGAACTGCCGATAACGTTGGCCATGGCATACTCCTATGTAATTGCTAGAGAATTCCGTCGGGAATGGGAACATCCATCTCGATGTTGCCCTTGAAGCCCGCTCCGTCCTCGATCACCACGATGGGCGACTTGATATCGCCCATGACCTTGGCGTTGGCCATGACGGCCACCCGGTCGCTGGCGATTATGTTGCCGCTCATCTCTCCCTTGATGGTCAGCCTTTCGGCCTCGATATCCGCCTGGACCACGCCGGTTTCCTCGATGGTCAGGTGGTTTTTCAGCGAGATCTGACCCTCGACGGTTCCCTCGATGATCAAATCTCCCCCGCCGCTCAGATTACCGCGAATGCTGATACCTTTTCCGATTACGCCCGGTGGTTCGGAAGCCATGTCGGTACGCCTCCTTGTACGGGAATCATAATGCTACTTTGACGAAGGTGGACGATAGCAGCACGAATATGGGTTGTCAACCCTCCACTTATGCTATAGTTCCCGATATATACAGGAGGATTCTGCCATGCACAAGACGACCGCGCTGTTGCTGGGTTTTATTCTGGCTGTGGGGTTCACCGCCTGCGGAGGGGACGACGGGGCCGCGTTCGAGGGCACGTACGAGGTGACCAGGCACACTCTCAACGACGCCGCCTGCGACGCCGAGGGTCCCGATGTGGCCGGCGGGGAAACCCATTTCAAGCTGGAGATGGGCGATCTGATGGGGTTTCCGATCCTGCAGTACTTTCCGTGCACCTCGGCCACGGAATGCGATGACATCTCCGACTTCTTCTTCACCAAGATGAGCGGGGACTGGATCATGCAGGTTACATCATCCTACGAGCTCAACGACGAATGTAATCTCGAGGACACCAACGGTTCGCTGGAAGGCACCGAGCTGGGCGTCAGCATCGAGGTGAAGACCAGCCAGGCGGTTATAACCCCGTCCGGCGGTGAGGAGTGCGACCCGGATCTGGTGGACACCTATCGGGACCAGATGCAGTGCACCGAATATGAAATCGTTGAGGGAACTCTGCTGCCCTAACCTTCACCCTCCTGGGGGGAGGGTATTTTTTCGGCCTGTTCTTCGGGGGGACGGATCAGGCCATGGGTGGTGCCTACGATCAAGTAGAACAGCGCCAGCGCCAGCAGGTACTCGGGCAGGATCATGCCGAATCCCACTACGTAGGTTAAAACGATATTGGCGATCTGGAAGATGTTGAAGGCCAGGCTCTTGCGCGGCACCAGCTTGGGGACCGGCAGGCGCGACACCATTCCCAGGCCCAGCAGCACCGCCACCACCGGGAAGAACTTCATCCACTCTATGGAGATGCCGTGCTTGGAGGCTACCAGCACGGTGGCCGCCATTATGGTTCCGCACAGCGGCGAGGGCAGCCCCTCGAAATGCCGGCTACCGGCCTTGTGCCCGCCAAGGTTGAAGCGCGCCAGGCGCATGGCGGTCAGCAGGGCGTAGAGCCCCGCCCCGACCACCAAAAGCAGCCAGAGGGGCTCACCCAGCTCGAGACCCCATACCTGCCGGCCGGTCGAGTACACCAGATAGGCCGGCGCTAGGCCGAAGGAGACCAGGTCGGCCATGGAGTCGAACTCGGAGCCGAACCGGGAGGTGGCGCCCAGCAGCCGGGCGGCGGTTCCGTCGGCCTTGTCCATCAGCACGCACCACAGGCACATCCAGGCGGCGGTCTCCAGGTGCATCTCGGTGGCCAGCAGGATCGAGGCGATTCCCAGACACAGACTTACCGCGGTGAAGAAATTGGGAACTATATAACGCCAGCCGCTCATTTCCGGTGGCTCTCCAGCCAGGTGCCCAGGTCGGAAAGGACCTGGTCGCGTCCCACCTCGTTGAAAACCTCGTGGTAGTAGCCCTCGTATTCGTGCAGCGTCTTGTCGGCGGAAGCGGCCCCGGCGAAAAGGTTCTTCGAAACCGGGGCAGCGACCAGCCGGTCGTCTCCCGCCAGGAGCATGAGCAGGGGGCAGGCAATCGCGCCGGCCTGCTGGACCGCGGTGGCCTGGGCTTCCTGGACCTCGGTGAACCAGCGGGCGGTGGCTATGTCGCTAACCAGCGGATCCGCGGCGTACTTCTCCACCTCATGCCGGTCGTGGCTGAGTATCGAGGGATCCAAGCCGGTCTTCATCGCCAGGGTGGGAAAAATCCTCGACACCAGCTTGCCGGCCACCGCCTTGAACGCCGGCACCTTCATAACCAGCGCCAGGTATGGTGAGCTGAGCACCAGGCCGGGCACCGCATCCGGAAACATCTGCACATAGCGCGCGGCGATCAGCCCGCCCTGGCTGTGCCCCAGCAGTATGGGCGGCTCCGGGTGTCCGGCCTTCTTGATCTCGTCGAGAAACGAGCGGGTGTCGTCCAGGTAGTCCTGGAAATGGTCGATGTGCGCCCGCCGCCCCCCGCTCTGCCCGTGCCCCCGGCAGTCGAAGGCGGCCACCGACCAGCCCCGCTCGCACAGGAAATCAGCCACATGCTCGTAGCGGCCGCTGTGCTCGGCAAAACCGTGGATAATCGCCACCAGGCCCTTGGGCTGGGACACGAACCAGCGACGGAAGAACAACCGCAGCCCGTCGCCCGCGTCGAAGAAATTTTCCTGATAGTCCTTGTCCAATTGAGTTCCTCCTGGATACCGGCGGGGCATATCCAACCACGTCACCCGCTCAACGTCAACCCGGAAACAGCAGGGAACCCAGCGAGTTCGCCTCTACCGGCAAATCCAGGGGATCGGGGATTTTTTTCAGTCCGGCAAGGGAACGTACCAGGACCTTCGCGCCGACCCGCTCGACTAATTGCTTCACCAGCAACCGGCAGGCGCCGTAGTCCCGTTCGAGCTGGTCGCGCGTGGTTCTTGACGATTTGAGGCGCTGTTCCAGGGCGGCCAGCTCCTTTCGGTTTCCAGGCCGGCTGGACTCCGCCGGGCTCTTCTGCCCGGAGAGCCACTGGGCCAGGCCCTCGTCCAGCCAGCGGGGGCAGTTGCGCCCGGCGGTCTTGCGGATCAAGAGGTGGACCAGTTCGTGCGCCAGAACGCCCCCCAGGTCATCGACCTTCTCCAGGGACCGGCCCGGCTGGGTGAGTATCTCTTCCTCGCCCACCAGCGCGGCGACGATATACCAGGGACGCCCGCTGCCCCTCCGCCAACATTCCATGTCCCCGCAGATTCGCACCCGCACGCGGCTCTTGGTTTCGAAGATTGCGTCGAGACTCTGTTTCTTTGCGCAGATGATCCGGGAAATCTTTTCGGCAGTTTCCTCCGGACCGATCACCTCCACACCGTCGCACTGGTTGAACAACGCCAGCAGGGCGAGCAGGGTCACGGCCATAGCTTCAGCTCCGTGCCCGGGTAGTAGTGCTGGAGGATGGCCTTGTAGTCCTTGTCGGCCCGGGCCATGCCCATGGCCCCGTGCTGGCACATGCCCACCCCGTGCCCCAGGCCGCGCCCGCGGAACACCAGCCGGTCACCTTTCTCCTCAATCGTAAAGTTCCCGCTCTTGAACCGCCCCCACCCGAAGTTCCTGCCCATGAAGTTGTGAAACCACTCGCCTCCCATCCCACTCTGTTCCTTGCCATGGACGTCAATCCGCCGGACCCATCCACCCTTGCCGGTTTCCACGATCTCTATAGTGCAGTCGACACCGAGCTGAGCTGGCATGGCGGCATCTAGCAGTGCACACAGACGTTTTCGTTCCTCTTCCATTCGCCACAGCATGTGGTCGGACCGGGAACAGTAAGGAGAATCGCCGTCCTTGACCCCTTGCAGGTATGGCTGGTCGGCTCCCGGCCCGAAGACATCCGCCGCCGAGGCGGTGTGGCCGCCGCAGGTGGAAAAATAGTAGGTCATCGCCGGGCGTCCCTCGTACATCAGCGCCAGTCCGGAGACGGCGTCGAGGTGCTTGCGTTGTTCGGCGCTGCAGGCGTCCCGTCCGGTGTAGACCTGGCAGTGGGTCAGGTCGCAGAAGTCGAAGCCCTCGAGACCGTGCTTATCAGCGGTGGCCAGCGCGTAGCTGCGCACCGCCACCGCCTGGGCCTTCAAGGCCTCGGGAAGCGAGGAGCCCAGCTCGCGGCAGGCCACGTCCTGGCTGTACTCCTCCAGGGAGACGTGGTTGATGATCAGGCAAAACCCTTGTCTCTCTCTGATCTCGATCCAGCCGGAGTACTCCCGCTGGGGCCGATCCTTCACCCCCACGGTGAGCGTGTGTCCCAGCGCCGGCCGGAACCGGGCGCTGCCCGCCAGAACCACGTTCTTGCCGGTCTCCATACTCAGCGGCGTACGCCCCCCGCATACGATCTCCACCGAACGTGACTTGTACTTGCCGATCTTGCCGTCCTCGGCGACGGCGGTCAGCAGCAGGGGGTTCCTCGAGCTCACCTTTACGTGGGTCGGTTTGAAAATCGAAAATATACTGACCCGCACCGTCGTGTCGCCGGCACGGGCGCCGGCTGCCAGGAAAACAGACAACAATACCAGCTGCAAGCATTTCATTGGCAGGTCTCCAGGGCCGCGTACACATTTTCTATTAATGTCCGGGCCACCGCGGCGGCTTCTTTGGCGCCCTGCCCTTCGTACACGAACACCACCAGAACCAGTTGGGGTTTGCAAAAAGGGGCGAAACCCATGTACCAGGCGTGGGTCTTGTAGCCCACGCTCCAGGCCGCGGTCCCGGTCTTTCCGGCCAGGCGCAGCTTCCTGAGCTGCTGGGCGGTGCCGGTTCCGAAGGTGGAGCCCTCCTCCAGGGCGTCGCGGATGAAGCGCAGCGCCTCCGGGTCGGACAACTCGCCGCGCACCGGCGCCGGGCCCCCGGCGGGGTCCGCCCGGCGCGGACTGTACAGCACCCCGCCGTTGGCCACCGCCCCGATCAGGCTGAGCACCTGCAGGGGCGTCACCTTGACTCCCTTTCCCTGGCCCACCGCCAGGCGGGCGGCCTGCTCCACGAAGGCCCCGGAGGGCAGGCTTCCCGGGATCTCCCCGGGCAGATCCGAGCCGGTGGACTTTCCCAACCCGAACTCGCGCGCCCCCTTCAAGATCGCCTCGGCACCCAGGCGGGTTCCCAGATGGGCGAAGTACAGGTTGCAGGAGAGCGCCAGGGCCTTGGCCAGGTTGACCGGCCCGTGACCCGGCCGCAGCCAGCAGTGCACCGGGGCCCGGTCGTCGCCCTCGAGCTTTTTGCCCCCCAGGCAGCGGTAGACTTCGTCCGGGTCGAATCCCTCCCGTCCCCGGGCCACGTAGGTGCTGATCACCTTGAAGATCGAGGCCGGCTGGAAGGAACGCCTGGCAAGGACCGCCGGATTCTTAAGCCAGATGATCCTTCCGCTGTGCGGATCCATCACCGCGAAACCGTCGCGCTCGCCGATGGGCACTTCCCTATCCGTCAGCTTATTGGCCAGACATCTACGAGTGTTCGCGGACAGCTGCTCTGCGGGAGAGGCACCGGCGCAAAACAATATCGCGGCGAGGGTGAGAATCGATTCAATCTTCAAGATTTCTTCTTCTTTTTCTTGCCGGGCTTCTTGGTTGTTTTTTTGGTCGGCTTTTTCGTGGTTTTCTTTCTCTTGTGCTTCTTGAAGGTCTTTCTTCTCTTTTTCTTCTTCTTGATGCGCTTCTTGCCGGGCTTGCGGACCTTGGGCTTGGCCCAGGTGATTTCGATGGTGGTGGTCTTGCCCTCCAGGATGTTGGGCTGCTGGGTCTTGGCCTGGGTTCTGCCCGGGCGGCGCACCTCCACTAAGTGGGAGCCTGCCGGCAAGGGTCTCTTATGCAAGGGGGCCATGCCGATCCGATCGCCGTCGATGAATACCTCGGCCCTTCGGGTAGAGGTTACGGTGAGGTAGCCTACCGGATGGGGCCAGAGCATATATCCCAACCCGCCGGCGATTAGGGCCAGCACGAAGACGATCAACAGCAGCATGCGGCGTTTTTTTGGACGGGCTTTCTTGGCGGTCTTCTTCTTCACCGGCGCGGTAGTCGGTTCGTTGACCGGCTTGTGCCGGATTGACGGACGGGGGACCTGTACGGGCTCCACCAGGTCCAGCAGGGTGTCCAGGTGAATCTCCTGGGTATGCTCGCCCACGGTGCTGTCCGGCGGCAGGAATGCCTGGATGTCCGAGGGGCTGGTGGAGGTGATCTCGCCCTTCTCCATCAGCCGCGCCACCCGGGCGCCCAACGCGCCGGCAATCCGGTCGCGGCCCACGTCCGAGAAGAAGGAAACCAGCACCGCGGCCATCTCTTCCCCGGTATGGTAGCGCTTTTCGGGATCCTTGGAGAGCGCCCGGGATACCACCGCGTCCAGGGCCTTGGGCACCTGCGGGCTGATCTTGGACGGATGGGGGGGATCGTACTTGACGATCTTCTCCCAGATCTCCTTGGGCATTACCGCCGCGAAGGGGTTCTCGCCGGTGAGCAGCTCGTAGAGCACCACGCCCAGCGAGAAAAGATCCGCCCGCCCGTCGAAGTTCTTGCCCTTGACGTACTCCGGGGACATGTACTCGTACTTGCCCTTGAGCACGCCCGGCTTGGTGAAGCTGGCGTACTGCATGGCCCGGGCGATACCGAAGTCGGTGACCTTCACCAGCCCGTCAACGTCGATGAGAATGTTGCCCGGGCTGATGTCGCGGTGCACCACCGCCCCGTCGGCCGGCCGCGCCCCGCCCTTGTGGGCGTAGGACAGCCCCATGGCCACCTCGTGCACCACGTAGGCGGCTTCGTCCAGCGGCAGCACCAGCCCCCCGGGCCCCTTCACCAGCACGAACTCCTCCAGGTCCAGCCCCTCCAGGTATTCCATCACGATGTAGTAGTAGGACCCGTAGTTGATCAAGTCGTAAGTCTGCACGATATTGGGATGAAACATCGAGGAAGCAATCCGCGCCTCATTGACGAACATCCCCACGAATTCGCGATCAGCCGACAGCTTCGGAAATAATCGCTTGATGGCCACCACCCGCCGGTGCCCCCCGGAAACCTCCTCCTCCGCCTTGAAGATCTCAGCCATCCCCCCCTTGCCGATCTTCTTCGTCAGCAGATAACGTCCAATCCTCTGTCCAGCTTCCATCACCATTCGTTCGTGCCCGTGCCCGCGCGCGTGCCCGTGCCCGGCCTAAACCGGATTCGGAACATCCATATGTATCACCTCGACACCCAGCTCCTTGGCGATTCGCTCCCCCACCGCCCTCACCCCCAGCTTCTCCGAATTATAATGCCCCAGCGCCACCACGTTCAGCCCCACCTCCCGGGCCACCGCCACCGACTGCTCGAAGATCACCCCGGTCACGAAGGTGTCGCACCCCGCCGCCACCGCCTCCATCAGCAGGGGAATATCCCCGGCCCCCCCGGACACAACGCCCACCCGTCCGACCTGGGTGGGTCCGGCATCGACAACAACGGTTTCGGAGTCCAGCTTCTTGCCGGCGACATCCACGAATTCCCTGAGCCCCACCGGTTCAGCCAGGTTGCCCGAACAGCCGATGGGCATCCCCTTGTAATGGCCGAACCCGAAGTCCAGCTGCCGCAGTCCCAGCAGCCCGGCCAGCTGGGCGTTGTTGCCCAGCTCATGGTGGGCGTCGATGGGCAGATGGTAACCGGCCAGGTTCAATTCGGCATCCAGCAGGACTTTCAACCGCCGGGCCATCAAGGGATCGACTACCCGGCTGGCACCCTCCCAGAACAGGCCGTGGTGGACCAGCAAGAGCTGGGCGCCGGCGTCCCGCGCTTCCTCGAAGAATTTTACCGAAACCGACGCGCAGGTGGCCAGCTTGCCGACCTGATCGCACCCGTACACCTGCATCCCGTTGGGGCAGGCGTCCCGGTAGGTATCCGGCTGCAGGATGGCGTCCAGCGCGGCGATTATCTTGTCACGGTGAACCATCTTCTTTTTCCTCTTCCTCCGGCGGGGCGACCTGGAACTCGCCCACTTCCTCCACATCGCCGGTCTTGGTGAGCATCTTCTCGAACTTCAGACGCCGCTCCCGGTTGGTGCCCTCGAACATGACCACCTGCACCCACAGCTGGGTCTGGGGATGACCGTGGCTGGAGTAGTACTTCACCCGCACCTGGTACTTGCCCGCGGCGGCGTTGGCCAGGGTGAAAACCTCGGGCCCGAAGCCGTCGGTGTCGTCTACGTCCAGCTTGCCGCCGATCTTGGTCAACCGGTGGCCGTAGTAGCACTCCTCGCCGCCGGGATCGACTACGTGCAGGTCCACGTCGGTGCCGTCGGTGTCCCAGCTCAGCACCACCTGCATGTCCACCGGGGGCACGTCGGAAAAGAAAGAAACGCTGTCGCGGCCCTCCCCCGCCCGGTTGACCGCCACCACCTCGACCGAGTTGGCGCCCTTGGACACCACGATTGTGGCCGAGAACTTTCCCCCGCGCACGTCGATCCAGCGCTCGTATCCGTTCACCACCATGGTGGCCCGGACGATGGCCTCGTCGCTCACCGTCCCCTTGACTTCGACGATGCGTCCGGTGGACCAGCCGCCCTTGGGCTCCTCGATCTCCACCGTGGGCGCCTCGGTCGGATCGGCGGCCACGGCCGCCCCGGACAACATCAGGACTATCAACACCGGAATCAAAGAGCGCATGGCGTTACTCCCCGACCTGCAGAACCGAGTTCTGCGAGTTGCCGGCGAACTGGGGATCGTACATGGGCAGTATGCGTGCCGGCATCACGTTGTAGCTCCCCGGCAAGGTGGCCCGGACCAGGTAGGCCAGCTTCCGCCGGCCCCGGCGCATATGCGAGAGGAAGAAAGCCGCGTGGGCATCGCGAAACTCCCGGTGCATGCGCGGCTGCTGGAGCCGGACTCCCGGGATCTTGTAACCACGGTCCTGATCTATGGGCTGGGTGCCCGCCGGCAGGGGATCCTCGACCATGACATAGTCGGAGTCCTGGGCGGCCTCCAGATCTAGCTCCACCAGGATCAGATCCCCCGAATGCACCTTTCCAATCAGGGGCCGCTTGCTGATCTGCCAGCGGTCGCCCTGGAGCTTCTTGTCGATGGCGAACATCCTTCTGTCGACGCTGAACTTCCTGCCCCGGGCTTGAATCTTCTCCTCGCGCCCGAAGTAACTGATCGTGGCGTTGTAGAAAAGCGGGCCCTTGCCCTGGCGGGAAAGCTTGATGCGGTTCTGACCGATCCGCGCCTCGCCGTCCGGGAGGAACTCGATGCTGGGCTTGAAGACGTCCGCTTTGGAAAAGGATCGCGCCGGGAGCGCCCGGGCGTTGAGCGTGCCGCTCACCTCGGCCTGGTACTCCGCGGCACCGTGCTTCTTCAGGTAGTCGACCAGGGCATAGACCGCCATGGCGGTGTCGCGGGTGGAATGCCAGTGGTCACCCTCGCGGATGGACATCAGCCAGCGCACCGCTGCGGCGACGTTCACGCTCCCCTGGTTGGTGGCCATGAGGACCCGCAGGGCCATGGCGGTGGTCTCCACCGGGTCTTTCTCCCAGCCCAGGCTGCCGTTCTGGCTGCCCCAGTAGGCGCCCTGCGGCCCGGTGTGCACCGCCAGGTCTATCCGGGCGGCCAGCCTGGCGGCCTGCTCGCGCTGGCCCAGCTCGAACAGCGCCATGGCCATCAGCGCCCGGCCGTACTCGGACAGCTTCTTGCCGGCCAGCTTGTCCAGCATGGACTCGTACTTGATCCCCGCCAGGGCCAGACTGTACAGCAGGTAGGCGCGCTGGTTGGAGTTGAGGTCTCTTCTTCTCACCAGAGACTTGAGGCGGTTGGCCCCCCGGGAAAGCATATCCTCGTTGATCTTCCAGCCATGGCGCTTGGCCATCGAAAGGCCCTGGATAACGTAGGCAGTCATGAAGGGGTCGGTGGCGTCGTTCTGCCACCAGCCCCAGCCCCCGTCCTGGTGCTGCAGCCGGCTCAGTTGGGCCAGGCCGGCATGGATGTACCCGGGCAGCTTCTCCTCCAGCTCGGGGTTTTTCATTCCCAGATCCCCAAGAAGCCTGGCCACCACCAGGTCGGGCAAGAAGCGGCTCATGGTCTGCTCGGTGCAGCCGTATGGATAGCCGGTCAGATACTCCAGCGACGCCAGCAGCGCCGGGGCGATGCCGGTGGACAGGGTCACCCGGGCCCGGGGGCTGTGCGGAGCCGCGCTCTGCGGAACGCTCAGATCGATTTCGGCGTCGGGATGCTCGTCGTCCAGCACGCCGCCGGCCAGCAGCACCTGCGAAACCCCGTAGGGCTGAACGGGCAACTCGCGTTCCAGCGCGTCGGAGAGGTTCTTGGAAAACGCCGCCGCCTTCAGCACCGCGCTGCCAGCCCTCTTGGCTTCTAGAGCGAATGTGGCAGCTCCGACCCGGCCCGGGGCCACTTCCAGCGGCTCGGGCTTTCCGGTGATCTTCAGGTGGTCGCCCCCGGTCTGCAGGCTCAGCTGGAACTTGTGAGGCTGCTTGGTGTAGTTGTGCACCAGCAAGGCCACGGTGGCGCGGTCCTTCTCCACCAGATAGGCGGGGGCGGCCAGCCGCAGCACCACCGGCTTGGACACGGTGAACTTGCCGGTGGCCTGCCCCACCCGGGTATCGGGGGTGACGACCCGGGCGGTCATGCGCCAGGAAGTCAGGTTGTCGGCGGCGGTCACCTCGACCGTCGCCCGGCCCTCGCCGTTGGTCACCAGGGCGGGGAAGAAGGCCAGGGTGTCCTTGAACTTCTTGCGCACCTCGGCGGAGGCCATGGACTTGAACGAACCCGGCACCACCGGCGACCTGAGCATGAAGGCGGCCATGCGGTCCTTCATGTCCTGGCCGTAGCCGTAGAATCGGAAGTCCAGCGAGGAGGTGCAGCGCACGTTGTTGCGCTTGCGGTGGAAGAAGAACCGCGAGACGGGCACGGCTATCTCGGGGCTGATGCCGTACACCGCCGCATCCACCACCGCCAGGGCCACTTCGGCCCCCGACACCGGGTTGCCGCGGTGATCGCGCACCGAGACGGTCAGGCCCACCTTCTCGCCCGGACGTGCTGTTTTCTTGTCGGCCTTCACGCTGACGTCCAGCAGCTTCTCCTCCGGCGGGACCACCACATCCAGGCGGCGCTCGTACAGTGTGCGGTCGAACACCGTGGCGGCCCGGATGAAGAAGTTGGGGGTCTGGGCCTCCTGGACGGGCAGCTCGAAGACCGCCGAATAGCCGTGGGCGCGCACCACTTCCTGGTGGTACAGCCGGCCGCCCTCCACCGTCACCAGCATGTGGGTGTCGGGGTGCGGAACCAGCAGCAAGAAGCGCGCCCGGTCGCCCACCTTGTAACTGCGCCGGTCGGCGATGATCTCCAGGCCCTCGGGCGCGTAGGGAATGTCCCCTCCCTGGCGGGTGACGTAGACCAGGGTCTGGTCGGCCACCTTCGATCCGGCGTCGTCCTTGGCCCGGGCGATCACCTTGTAGGTGCCGCCGCGGGAGGGTTCGAAACCGACCACCGCCCGGCCCTGTGCGCCAGTGGAAACCGTCTTCCTCAAGATCTCCTCGGTGACCATCGAGGCGGGGTCCTTGCCCAGCAGGGCCTCGACGGTTACCTGCACCTCCGCCGCCACCGGCCGGCGGGCGAAGTCGGTGGTCTCGACGTTGACGCTCACCTCTCCACCGGGGCTGAAGATCAGGTGGTCGGGACGCAGGGCCACGCGAAACTTGGCCCGGGTTACCCTTACTCGGCCGTAGCCGCTGACCGCCCGGCCGCCGGCGTCGATGACCACCGCCTCGATCCCGTAGGTGTAGTCCAGGCTCTCCGGCAGGGTCTTGAAGCCGAACTTGAACTTGCCCTCGCGGTCCAGGCGGCCTTCCTTCTCCAGGATGGTCTCGCGCTGGGTGTTCTGGTACTCGGCGTCGGAATAGTACCAGGAGTAGTCGGCGTCCACCCACCAGGGAACATAGAAACGGGTGCGGTAGACGCTCACCTTGACCTTGGCGTCCGGCACCGGCGGGCCGAAGTAGTAGTTGGCCTGCACCGTGGCCTGGACCTCTTCCCCGCCGATGGCCGCGCGCTTGTCGCTGGACACCAGCACCTTGTACTCGGGCTTGCGGTAGGCCTTGACCTTGAACTCGCCGGAGTATTCCTTGCCGCCCACGTCGGCCAGCAGGCGGTAAGTGCCCATGGAAGGATCTTCGAACAGCTGAAACTTCCCGTCGAACGAACCGCTTTCGCCGACTTTCAGGGCTTGGGAGTATACTTCCTGCCCGTTGGGATCGACCGCCCGGACCTTGATTTCGCGGATGTCGGGCTCGATGCGGTACTGTTCATCCTGGTAGCCGCGGATCACCCCCTTGAAGAACACCTCCTGGCCCGGGCGGTAGACCGGCCGCTCGGTGGTCAGGTAGACCTTGCGCTGGAACAGGTTGGCGGGGTGGTAGGTGGGATCGGACAGCGCGAAGTCCTGGCCCCTGGTTCCGAAGACCACCAGGTCGCGCACCAGGGGGATCTCCTTGGACCACAACCCCTGCTCATCGGTCCGGCCCTTGCCCAGCACCTGGTCGCCCCGGCGCAGGGCAACCGACACGTCGGGCACCGGGGTGCCCAGATCGGCGTCGACCGCGTAAACCAAAAAGCGATCGGGGCTCTGCCGGGTCAGCAGAACGATCCGGGAGATGATCACCACGGTGTAGCCCACCTCGTGGCCGTAGACTCCCTCCAGCAGGTAGACTCCCGGCTCGCGGGCGGTAACCGCCACGTCCAGGTAGGCCCATTCGGGCGATTCGGAGGGAATATTCTCGCGCCACAGGTCGACCAGCTTGTATCCCCGAATCAGCGGCACCACGCTGGTGGGCGGCGGCAGGTGCCCGGCTCCGCTGCGCAGGGATTCCACCTGGTCGGGATAAGCCCGGCGTCCCGCGCCGCGGGCGTCGTCGGTTACCCGGCCGCGGATCAATGCCAGGAGGTTCTCCTGGGAGGCGCGCAGCGACTCGTTGAGCACGTCCATCGCGGCGGCGCGCTTGGGCGCGTTGGGCAGCTCCACCCGGTGCAGGTCCTCCTGGCCCAGGAAGAACTCCTCGGGATAGGGAACCCGGTAGAGACGGAAGTCGACGTGGGGAACTCCCCGGGCCTCAAGGCGCACCGAGACCTCCGGGTCTTTAGGCGCGAACACCCGCTCGGTGGAAAGATAGAAACGCGGCTGCACAGCTTCGGCGGACATCGCGCTAAAAAGCACAACCAGCGCGCATAAAAGCCTCATGGCCGACCTCCCTCGAGAATCTTCCATCGATAGAAACCGAGAAAATGGGGATTGTCCCGGCGGACGTGCCAGCAGTCATCCCGGTGGGAGTTGAGCTCCGCTACCGTGACCAGGCGGACTTCGTCCTCGCCGTTGTGATAGACCAGGCGCCCGTCGAGCAGGATCATTGAATGCATCGGCGATGAATGCCGCTCGGGGTTCCGGAAGAACAGCAGGTCGCCCGGGCGGGCGTCCTGCAGCTCCTTCCCCAGAAAAACCGTGTTGTGCTCCCACAAAACCCTTGCGCTGGCCGCCGCGGAAAAATCCTTTTCGATATCGTCCCCGGACCGGTAGGCCCCCGGGCGCGCGCGGAAGACCCGCTCGCCCAGGACCGGCACCCCGGGATAGTTGTAGCGGCGCACGTCGCGCTGGGCCGGTTGGTGCAGGTACTTGACCTCCTGCAGCCAACGGCGGTCGTGCTTGCGCAGGGCCTCCTTGTAGGCGAAGCGGATCAGGCCGGCGCAGTCCCGGTGGACCCCGGCCCAGCGGCGGTCGGGCGCGTAGAACTGGGCCTCGGCTATGGCCGCGAACCACTTCCGGAAGGCTTCGCGGTCGGCGCGGTCGGAAAGCTCGGCGCGGTCGGGAATTCCGTCCGCGTCGCGGTCTCCGTCGTCCTCCAGCAGGCGCAGGCCGAAAGTCAGAACGTCCTCCCCGTCGTGCAACCGCACCCGCAAATCCCCCGGGCGGTCGCCCGCGCGCAGAAACAACTCGAGTTCGGCGGGGCCGCCTGAGCGGCTGGATTCACCCACCAGCCTGACCAGCGAGTCGTCCGGCTCCAGCTCCACCCGGGTTATAGCGGGGTAGTACGGCACCGGCCGGCCGAAGACGTTCTCCACCGACCAGGTCAGCCGGGCGCTGGATGTGCCGTTGGCGAAAATGGCGGCGGGAACCAGCCGGGCGGTGGTCGACACCGGCACGAATACGCTCGCGACGAAGAGAACCACCAGAATGACTGTGCCGATCAGAAATGCACGCATGGTTTACAGGGATACAACGCTCCCGTTGATGCCCGCTCCCCGCTGGTTCACCGTGCCGCCGAACTTGCCGGTTTTCTTCAGGGCATCCAGCAAAGGGGTAACGGTTTCCTCTACCGTCGCCTGGTCGAAACGGTCACCCAGCTTGGTTACCGAGCGGAAGTAGGTCTTCAGGTCCTCGAACAGCAGCCCGCAGTCCAGGTAGGTCATGAAAAAGTAAGGCCGCCCGCCCAGAACCTTGTCTTTGAATCCGGGTTGGTCGCCGATGGCCGGCTCGTGCCCCACCGAGGTGGCCACGATCTTGCGGAGCATCTTTTCCGAGGTGCAGAGAACCAGCCAGTCGCCGACCACCGAGAAGCCGGGCGTGAAGGCCTCGTCGCCGGGCAGCATCCAGATCTCGTGGTTGGACATCTGGCGCAGGACGCGCTTCTTGGCCTCTTCACCGAACAGGAAGGCAAACAGGTTCCCGGTGGCCTCGACCGCGCCGGGGACCTTCTGCTTGTCGACCTTGACGAGCAGCGCGGCTTGGGGCACCGGCCGCTTGCCGCCCGCGTCCACCCCGCCCAAAAGCACCAGGGCTTCGCCGCCCAAAGCCGGCAGCAGCTTGCCGGTCACGCTGTTCTTTAGCTTGTCGGGCAGCGGTTTTTTGGCCTGCATGCGCTTCCAGGCGGCCTTGAGATCCACCTGCGCCAGCCCCAGCAGCATGCGGGTGTCCAGCGGGACGACCTTGCCGCCGGAAAACTTGACGTTCAGATCCTTGTCCGCCTTCTGCTTGTCCAGCACTCCGGTGATCTCCAGCCGGGGCGGCTCGCCGGTTTTGAATCGCAGCATCAGCCGGTCGACCATCTCGAGCATTCCCGTCTGCTGTTTCCCCCGCAACCCGGCCGGGTCCAGGCAAACCAGCAGGTCGTATTTGTCCCGGCCGTCGAGCAGCAGCGCGGCGATTTCGGAGTCGTCGGCGATCGAACCCGAAGTCTGGCCGCGGGCCAGCTCGGTGGCCTGCAGCAGGTAGTCTTCGCTGTTGGAGACCAGCAGCATGTTGGAGAAAAGCAGGTAGTAGAGCTTGTGCTGCTCGTCCACGGTCAGCTCGCGCAGCTTGAGCCCCTCCAGGTCGCGGCTCTTCATCATCCCCTCGCGGGGGGTGATCTGGTTGAAAACCTCGGCCAGCCGGTCCAGCGCCTGGATCTGCAGGTCGATCTGCTTGACCAGCAGCACCTCCGTCCCCTGCTTTTTCCCCTGCTTTTTGGGCCGCAGCGCCAGCCCCGCCGGCGTCCTGAGCATTTCCGAAAAACCGGCGTCCCCCACCCTGACCTTGGAGACCGATTCGATCCGGTGCTTGACGGTCGAAAGCCGGAACCAGCTCCCCGTATACCTCAAGTCATCGTAGAAAGAAGTCTTTTTAAGCTCCTGGAACCACTCGCGTTTTTCAAGCCAGGCCAGCAACCGGGCGGAATCGTCGGAAATCACCACCAGGTGCGAATCCTGAGGAATCAAAGCGGCCACGTCGGCCTGCTTCACCCCGGGCAGCTTGGACACGGTGGACTCGTACTGCGGCCCCTCCGGCTCGGCCACTTTTGTTTTCTCTTCTTTCTCAGAGCACTTGCACGCCCCGCCGGCCAGCCAGAACAGCCCGGCAGCCACCAGCAAGAAGACCCGCCCGGACCTTTGCATGAGAACCTCCAGGTACGGTTAGCCCGTCGAACGTACCAAGCCCGTCCTGACAAAGTCAACGTGCTACAGGGTGCCTCTCAGGTAGAATGATATCCGGCGTACCAGCAGTTCTCCACCGAAGTCTGAGTTGGTATCCGGACGTATCAAGTCCGGTAAGGGCATGCCGGCATACTCACGGAAGGGCTTTCCCAGGGGCGCGCGCACCATAAAGCCGGCTTCCAGACTGCGCTGTCCGTGCAACCCGAGCCGGAATCCCAGACGACCCATCAGCAGGAACCGATTCCCCAGCGACATGAACCTGGGCTTGTCCAGTATGTTTTGGGGATCCCGCGCGGGCATTTCGTACTCGGACGCGTAGTGTACGGCCAGGTCCAGGAGCAGGCCGGATTCGGGGAGGTAGCGGCATCCCAGGTTGGCCCGCAGGGCGGGTTCGGACGACAGGTTGGAGGAAAAATCGTCCACCGACACCCGGCGAAACCCCAGGTTTCCCCAGATCAGCCAATCGGGGTGCGGGCGCCCGGACAGCTCGGCCTCGCCCCCCAGGGCCAGGATGTCCTCGCCCTGGGTCTCGAACTGGAAGGTGGAGTCGGCGATGTCCGGCAAGCCAAGGCGGAAGGGAACGTCCATAAAGAAGAAAATGGTGTCTTTGTAGATGTTGAAGAAGAGGTCCACCGACGCCTGCAGGCGGTCGTCGAGGAAGCGCGCCCGCCATCCGGCTTCGACGGAGTGGACCTTTTCGTTTACCAGATCCTCGTTGCCCAGCTGGGTGGCCATCTGCTCCACGATCTCGGGCGTGGCCGGGTTGAAGCGGCTGATCTTGACGTGCAACCGCTTCTCGTAGAACGAAGGCTTGCGGAAG
>Ga0272442_10001465_pt1 | contig 35901 bp, 48 predicted proteins | sample SSMForm2O_FD_200262 | JGI IMG/M metagenome (GOLD analysis project Ga0272442, IMG submission 200262) | Marine sediment archaeal communities from Little Sippewissett salt marsh, Falmouth, MA, United States - SSM-Form-2O | ecosystem: Environmental > Aquatic > Marine > Wetlands > Sediment ... | reverse complement strand
CAAATATTTTTCAAATAAAGAAAACACTTTAAGACCTCAAGACATCGGTACTAAATGGTATTTAAAGCCACACGCTACCGATGCTTTTTTTCGATGGATAAATTCATGGTCAATGAGCATTAAAAAACCGTCTGACATTGGATTTAGTGATGAAAGATATATTTTACCAGGACTTATAAAAAATGTTCATAAAGTTAAAAATGAAAACAATCTCATAATTGATGGTCAAATACAACTTTTTAATATTAATGCAAAGTCAATGACAGAAGTCAGAGAAGAGCAAAAGGCAACTATACCGCAAAGATGTGAAAAAGCTGTTGAACTTGCAACAGGTAAAACGTCTGTATATTGGACTAATTTTAATTCAGAAAGTGAATTGTTAAATAAACTTGATAATGACGCTGTTGAAATAAAAGGATCAATGAATATCGATAAGAAAGAAGAAATATTACTTGCGTTTTCTAAAGGTGAAATACAGAGAATTATCACAAAACCAAAAATGACAAGTTTCGGGTTAAACTGGCAACATTGCAATCATACAACATATTTTCCTACATGGAGCTATGAGCAATATTATCAGGCGATAAGAAGATTTTACAGGTTTGGACAGAAAAGACCGGTTACCGTTGATTTAGTTTTATCAGATGGTCAAGAAAGAGTTTTAGAAACACTTGAATTGAAAACAAAAAACTCGATAGAATTACAACAAAGGTTAAATGATAATTTACATGGACACATTGAACCTAATATCAAGAAAAAAAATAATAAAATAAATTTGCCAAGTTTTATATAAGGAGATTAAAATGGAACCAATAACAAATGAAAAATTTGCAATATATCGCGATGACTGTATGAATGTAATTTCAGAAATGCCAGATAATTCAATTGACCTTTCAGTTTATAGCCCACCGTTCGCAGGTCTTTATAAATATTCATCAAGTGAAAATGATTTTTCAAATAATTCAACTAAAGAAGGATTTTTAAAACAATACGAATTTTTAATTGAACAAATGGCAAGAGTTACTAAACCAGGTAGAATAAACGCAGTGCACTGTCAAGATATAGTTGAAAGTGTTGTAACACATGAACTTTACGACCTACCACATGAAATAATAAAACTGCATAGGAAATATGGTTTTACTTATCGAAATAGAATAACAATATGGAAAGAGCCCTTGAAAGTACGTATGCGCACAATGGTTAAAAGCCTTATGCATAAAATGATTGTAGAAGATTCTACTCAATGTTTTACTGCTATTCCTGATTATCTATTGATATTTGTAAAGAAAGGTGAAAATGAAATTCCAGTAACTCACGAACATGGATTAAAAAATTATTATGGTTCAACTCCAATATTGCCTAATATTTTACAAGCGTTTAACAATTCTCACCAGACTAATTTTAACGAAGATGAATTATGGAAATATCTAAATAAAGAATTTTATGATAAATCAGAACCGAAAAGTAATAAATTAAGTCATTACATATGGCAACGATATGCTTCGAGTGTTTGGGATGATATAAGGATTGATAATGTTTTGCCGTTCAAAGACAGTAAAGATCATGATGACGAAAAGCACGTTCACCCATTACAACTTGATGTAATTCAAAGAGCTATAGAATTATATAGTAATCCTGAAGAGATTGTTTTTACTCCTTTTATGGGAGTAGGCTCAGAAGTCTTTGCAGCCGTTTCTATGGGTCGTAAAGGAATGGGTATCGAGTTAAAAGAAAGCTATTATAAGCAAGCTATTAAAAACTTGAATGATATTAAATCAAAAGTTGACGAAAAAAATCAGGAGACATTATTCTAAATGCAATCAAAAAAATTATCACTTATAGAATCAATTACAAATGTTATAGTAGGTTACGGTGTTTCTGTAATTGCTCAAATAGTAATTTTTCCAGTTTTCGGAATACACACAACGATTAAAGATAATCTATTTATCGGTTTATTTTTTACTGTTGTGTCAATAGTAAGATCATACATTTTAAGACGTGTTTTTAATAGGATAAAATAAAATGAGTGACTATCTCACAGAAAAAAACAGACTCGCTGATTATCTGCGATCTAAAAATATACAATTTGACCAGTCAAAAAAAACATGGCGCTGCCCGAATCACGACGACCAAAAACCGTCTGCCGTGCTTTACGAAAACAATGACGGTCACGTACTTTGGTGTCCGGTGTGTCAGGAATCATGGAACATTTTTGCTGTGTGTTCAATGTTGGAAAATATTCCAAACAATAAAGAACATTTTGGCGAGCTGTTAAAATATGTGAGAAATACGCTCAATATTCTACATGAGGAAAAATCTAAACCTGAGTCAAAAATAAAATATAATCCATTTCCTGAAGATGAAACTGAAAAACAAAAAATCAATGCTCAAATAAAAAAGTTATCTGACAAAAAAGGTGAGATAAAAGGTTCATGGAAATATAAAAATAAATCAGGTGAAACAATTGCACTTGATGTAAGATTCGAGCGTGCAGGTGAACGAAAAGAAATAATTACATTTTGGTTTTCTGAAAAACTTGAATGGACTAAACCACCTGTTTTTATTTACGGCCTTAATTTTATAGACTACGAAAAACCAACCATAATCCATGAGGGCGCAAAATGTGCAGACATCGGACGTGAAAACCTGCCGGAATTTAATCATGTTTCATGGTCTGGAGGTTCAGGTAAAGCAGGTCAAGCAGACTGGTCATTTCTAAAAAATCAAGAAACTTATATCATGCGTGATAATGACGAGCCAGGGTTAAAAGCTGCAAAAAATATTCAAAAACAATTAACACATGCGAAAATAATAAATCCCCCAACCGACAAAAAAGGTGATGACATAGAACAGTTTCTTGAGATAATGTCACCTGCAGAGATTACAAGCTATATTTTAAGTGTTAAAAACTCAGATGGTGAGCCGTCAAAACCTACCAACGACACCCAGTCAAGCGACGGTGCCCCACCACCAGAGCGACCTGTTGACGGCTCATCAACTGAGAGTTTAACATATAATAGGCCGTATAGAATTTTGGGAATTGGAGATGATGGAAAAGCAAATTTTATATCATCAGCAGAAAGATTTTATAAGTGGGATTTGGAATCACTGTCAAAAACAAAGTTAATGCTTTTATGTGATAAATTGCACTGGCAAGATGAGTTTCCAAAAGGAAAAGATTCTATAAGTTGGGATGATGCAATAAATGAAGTTATGAGGCTTTCTGAAATCAAAGATCATGACGATAGTAATATAAGAGGACGTGGGGCATGGAGAGACGGAAAAAAAATATCATATCATGACGGTAAAAAAACTTATGGCGAGCATGATTATGATAAAATTTATTTAAGATTAAATAGAGTATATGCAGGTCTTGACCATGAGCCTGCCGATAAAGAATTAAGAAAAAAAATAAAAGATATTGTTTTAAATTTATCGTTTGAAACTCCAGCTGATGCAGTGAGGTGTCTTGCATGGTCTTCTATTGCCGCTTTTGGCGGTGCTCTTGAATATAGGCCGGCAATGCTATTGACTGGAAACTCTGGAAGTGGAAAAACCGAAGTACAAAATAGAATAATGAAACCTCTTTCAATGGGAGAATGGTTTGACACTGGATCAACAACAACCGCAGGATTAAGAGGTAAAATCGGTAAAAATTCAATTCCTGTTATTCTTGATGAGGCAGGGAAAACAACCGAAAAAGCAAAATTTAATTTTGAAGAAATATTAAATTATATGAGGTCAAATTATTCAGCCGATTCTCCTGATGGCACAAAAGGAACAAAAGACGGCGGATATATAAGCTATAAAATGAACTCAATGTTTGCATTTGCATCAACTGACCCAACAATAGAAGATGTTCAAGATGAAAATAGAATATTAAGAATAAACTTTGTTAAAAAAGATATGGAGTCAGAGGTTTGGACTGAATATAAAAATCAATTAGAAGAATTACTAAGCAAAGAAAATTGTTATAAAATAAGATCATATGTATGGAGTCAATTATCTAATATAATGAAATTGACTGATAAAATAGTGACAGTTGCAAGAGATAAAACTAAAAGAGACCATCGGGCAAGTTACGCAGAAATGCAGCTTGCCTCTTGCTTTATGGTTGTGTGGAGTGGTGAGGAAAACCCAAGTGATGAGCAAATAGAAAGAATGTTGAATAAATACTATCAATATCAACCTGCTGATGAACATAGGAATGAAGCTGAAGAATTCGTACAATCATTGCTTGAAAAACAAATTGATGTTTATTATGAGCATAGCAGGGAAAGATTGACAATACAAGAATGTTACCATAGATTAAAAACTAAAAGCACACCGGCAAATGATTATTTACCAGAAGACATGGAAAAAGCTCTGATATTATCATTATCACGACATGGATTTATAAACTCAGATGATAATATAATTGGAATCAGAAATAACCATGATTTTATAAAAAAAGTTACTCATTTGAGCTCTGGTTATAGCAAAATATTAAAAAGACATCCTGGTTATATTAAAAATGATGAAGTCCTTTATTTTGTAGATGGTGGCAGGGGTCACAAATGTACAACGTTAAGGGTGGAAATGAATTTAAAAAAATATTCTGAAATTAAAAATGATCCATTCGGAATAAATGACGATCCGATGATAGATTTTGAATAAAATGATTGACATATATAGTATAATATATTATATTGATTATATTATTATGAGAGGTGAATTGATATGAATATTGATTATGAAGAAATTTATAATGAAATTATTGAACCAATAGTTAATGCTTTAACAAAAATTTCAGAGGGTACGGTTCACGGACCTGGAGGTCTAGAGGGTGTTGCTGTTTCTATTGCTGGATACAATTTAAACTCACCATTAGGAGAATCAATTAACAATGTTGCTGAATCAATAAACAATGTTTCAAGCTCAATTGATAGGATTACTAATGTTATGGAGGATTTTTTACATGAAATCAAAAAAGAGAAAAAATAAAAGACAAAAAAATATAGAACTAATAAAAAAATCTGATATTGCTAAGTCAAAGTTTAGCAAAGTAATTTGTCCAGAATTAGCACAATTAAAAAAAGATTTACTAAAAAATAAAAATAAAGCATTATATGAATATCAAGAATCTTTTGACTATTATTATTCATTAAATACAGTAGAAGGCCAATGGCACGCATGGGCTTTAAATATTGTTTTGCAAACAGCACTTTCCGAAAGTATAAAACATTTTTTTATTGAAAATAAAGATTTATCTATTTTCTTTGAAAACACATCTATAAATTTAAAAGAATCAGAGTTAATAAGTATATTTAATGATTTAGGATTAAGAAACTATAACAATAAAAACGTTGATGATAAATTTTTAAATGATGATCAAATTGCATATAAAGAAAATGATGAAAATTACGTTGGAATATTTTTTATTCACACAAAACACAAAAAAAGATCTGAAATAGTTCATGTATCTTTTCTCGAAGGTAATGATGTAGAATATCCTCTTTGGATTACAGTTTTTGATGGTCAAGTATCAAGTAAATTTGAAATGTCTGATAAATTTTTATTTGAATTAAATACAGAAAATCAATCAAACGGAAATTTGAGGAATGAAGACTTTAAAAGGATAAAATTTGCAATAAATTGCATTATATATCAACATACTTTTCCTGAATATATTGTTGACGGCCCACCTCATGAAATTATTGAAGAAAATTCAAATACTATAAAAATATCAGATCAAATAAGGAGTTATATTCATTCGTCAAGAGACGTTTCACCACATTTACGCCGTGGACATTTTAGGTATTTGTCAAGCGATAGATTTAAAAATAAAAAAGGTCAAACTATATTTGTCAGCCCTTCTTTTGTAAAAGGCAATGCTAAAACTGTCAAAGATGGCGGTCGCTGGTAACATGAGTTTGCGAAAAGCGAATGAAATTCAAAATAATATATTTGAGGTTGGGTTTGAATGAGAATACTGAATTTATATGCTGGTATAGGTGGCAATCGTAAATTATGGGGAAACGACCATGATATTACAGCAGTTGAATATGATGAAAATATTGCTGCAATTTATAAGGATTTTTATCCTGATGATAATGTAATTATTGCTGATGCTCATAAATATTTACTAAATCATTTTAAAGAGTTTGATTTTATATGGTCAAGTCCTCCATGTCCGACACATAGTCGTGCTCGTTTTTGGGGGTGGTCAAAAAAAACGTCCTGTTTATCCAGACATGCGATTATATCAGGAAATTATTTTTTTACAATATCATTTTGACGGTTTATGGTGTGTCGAAAATGTAAAACCATATTATGAATATTTTTTCAATCCTGTTGAAATTGGGAGGCATTTAATATGGTCAAATTTCAAAATAAGTAAAATAGACCATAAATCAAGTGATATTAGAAAACTTTCAGGAACTTCAAAAACTGATAAAATGAAAAGAAATGCTGTTGACGGTAAAATTGGATTACATATTTTAAACTGTGCAATAGATCAAAATTACGAAGAACCAAGCGAACAAGCGAGGCTATTTTGAACGCACTCCGCGACTACCAACAAGACATTTACCTGAAAGCACGTGCAGCACTTAAAAACCACCGTGCAATATGTATTCAACTTGCAACCGGTGGTGGCAAAACAGTAATTTTCACCGCAATGTGCGAATCAGTATTCCAAAAAAATAAAACTGCCTGGATCGTTGTAACACGTAAAGAATTATTAAAACAAGCCTCTGCACACCTCTTAAATTGGGGTGTTCCTCATGGCTCAATTTCTGCAGGCGTTCAGGAGTCAAGAGCATATAAAATACATATAGTAAGCTCTGACACACTTATACGTAGAATGGATAAAATAAAAAACTGGCCTGATCTTGTTATTTTTGATGAGTGCCACATTATGCTTGATCGTCAAAAAATGATTGCTGAACGATTACCAGCACATACAAAGATTATTGGATATTCTGCAACGACTGAACGTGCAGACGGCAGGGGATTATCAGAACTTTATGAAACACTTATAGAAGGCCCATCGATACCAGAATTGACCGAACTTGGTTATCTGTGCAACCTTAGATATTTTTCACCACCAATTGAAGGACTTGAAACACTAAAAAGACGTGGAACCGAATACGATGAAAAAGACCTTGAAGATTTATTAAACCGCCGAAAAATATATGGAAAAGTAATTGAACATTATAAAAAATATGGTATCGGCAGGCAAGCCTTAATATTTTGTCGATCTGTAAAATCAGCCGAAAACATGGCAGAGCAATTTCAAGCACACGGATTTAAGTTTTATAATATTGACGGTCAAATGACAGATAAATATCGCTTTTCCCTTGTCGATAAATTAAACGCCGGAGAGATTGACGGTCTATGTGGCTGTGATGTATTTATTTACGGCGTTGACGTTCCACGGGTGAGTTATGGAGCAATGATACGGCCTACACTTTCAAAGACAATTTATTTTCAGTCAGTCGGTAGAATACTGCGACCGTTTCCCGGGAAAAAAGACGCCTTATTTTTTGACCATGTAAATAATTTACTTGAACATCAAGAGCCAGAATATCCGGGCGTACCACCTCATTATGTACCACATATCGAATGGAATTTTTACGGCACTCAAAAACGCAAGAAAAAAGATAAACAAATAAATATCAGATTATGCCCCTACTCAGATTTTGAGTATTGCCGTCGTCCTTCCTGTGTTGGCTGTCCATTAAATCCATTTAAAGATAAGCCGGACATGCGAAAAGACATGGTAGTCATTGACACTGAATTGCACGAAAAAGAAAAGCCTGTTCCACTTAAAGACAGAGACGAAACCGACCGTATAAAAATTGAAAATAATATCAGTGAACAAATTTTAAAATATAAACAAGGTTACGAATCTGAGGCGGTTAAAAATATGTTGAATATAGCCAGTGAATGTGGATACCCTCCCTTGTGGGTATATCACAAATTAGCTGATAAAAATAAACGCGCGGTTAACGTTCCTTTGTTGGCAGAAATCCAACGTCAAAAAAATTATAAACCCGGCTGGATATATATGCAGAAAAATAAAATTAAAGCCGAAATGAAAATCGAAGGCGAATATTACAGGAGTATGTGATTATGTTTGGAATACCAAAGACAAGCGATGAAACGAGGTTCGAAATGAGTCAAAAGAAAGCAAAACAAATTAGACGTGCAGTACGAAAAGAAAGTCAAAAAATTAAAGTGCAGGGGCTCGAAGAGTTTATCAACTTTACACGGTCTCAATCATTTTTTAAAAGACTAAATTTTGCATTAAAAATCGTTTTTAGGCGCATCCGTTAAGATGCGATAAATACCACCCATTTTTTCAAGGACGCGTTTGAATTTTTTTTGCTCTTTTCTCATGCGGTCATTTTTGGATTTAATTTCCTCCATGGTGAAAACGGCTATTTTTTTACCCACCATATCATGGGTAATAGTGACCGTTGTCCAGCCGCACAAGTCAGGCCACCCTCCAGGGGCGGCGCGTAAGGGACGTGGATTTTTTAATATTATAACATTATTATCATGCCTTACTACCTGTCCCACCCATCCCATACCGGCGTTAATTCTAAATAGTTTTTCATGCGGTTCTAAATTTAACAGCCGTGGCACCATTATTTCACGTTCTTTCTGTCCCATTTCTGTATAATAAAATGTAATTTTTTTTTTGTCAAGAGGAAAAAAATATAGAAAATGAGTTGACAAATACAGTCTATTATATTATATTATATTTAATCAAAACGTAAGAGAGGGGCACCATGAAAAACACAAAAGCATCATTAAGAAGCGTTGGTAAAGGGGAAATGGAAGAGCTTGTATTGATAAAAGCAGAAACTTATGACTTAATTGATATGACTTTTTCAAGTCAACTAGAAGCAGAAAAATATGCACGCAAAAGAAATATACAAATAATAAAATAAAGGAGAATATCATGTATCAAAAAATGATTAGAGAAAGATTAGCAAAAATGGGGTATATTGGAAAATACAATCCAAGACATATCGAAGCATACATGAGACTTGAACATTCAACACTGGACGGCTTATCGTCTAAACAATTCGACAATGAAATAAAAATTTGCATAGACTGTATAAAATATGATGGCATCGAAAATGCTGAAAACTGCGCTTCATCAATGGGTCTTTAATAAACAAGGGGCTTCGGCCCCTGTTTTTTACAAGGAGAAAGAAAAAATGAATGGTATTATGTTGATTTCAATAGTTATATTGGCTATGGCAGTTTTTATTTTTTGGAATGTGTTTTCTGCTGATAAATCAAGTGATTTTGTTGTGAGGTATAAAAATAATTGTCGTCATTGTGGAGACGATTGGTTTTCTGCAGAAAAGGCATCAATATGTCGAAAATGCAACAGTAGAGATATTGTGAGTCGAAAACAAGTTTTCACTGACTTATAATTTGAGTTTAAGAAGACCATAAAAAAAACGGATACATTACTAAAAACACTTAAAATGTTTGACTCTGATGATAAAATAATTAAATTAGAGTTAAACAGGCTTATAAAAAACCTACAACGGAGGAACCTCCATGAACTACGACAAAAAAATAGAAAACAATCCTGTACCAAATAAATTGATTGATTCCATCAGGCCAAAAGTCACTTTCATGTGTGATAAAAATCAATATGAAATTAATGAGCTTGAACAGTTTACCAAAAATACCGATGCCGTGGTGATCATCAGAGGATACGGACGTGTCGAAGATGGCAGGTTGATACTCAATGCCTAAAGTAACAAAAAATAAACGATTATCAATTTACCTATAAGTGCGAGTGCGAAAAAGAAATCGTGCTTGATTTAGGTTTGCTTGATAAGCCTGAAAACCCTAAAAGAGTTTTTAAATGTTTTGACTGTCTTGATATAATAATAATCAGGGAGGACGCGTAAAATGAACATGTACATTGAAGCACTGAACATTAAAGAAAAAAACCGTAAAAGGTTTGAAAAAATTGTCTCATGGACTGCCCTCGTGGTGGTAATTATTTTCATGATTTTTTTTATCGGCTGTGGTGGTGGTGGAAATAGTGAGCCTATAATAACAGATCCAACGCCGCCGGTACCGGTTATTGAAGACAATGACAACGAAACCGAAACAGGGCCGATTAAATTTATCGTCAACAATGGAGGCATGAAATTTTTTGATGGTGATAATCTCTGGCAATGGAAAACGGGAGTCATCAAAAAAGCAGGCTCTCAATTGTATTCCTGCGATGATATCCTTTATTCCCTCGACGAATATGGGGAAACCGTGCAATCTTGGAATCTCATAACAACGCCTGATGTTATCCGTGTAAATGGTACCGATAAATGGATTATAAAAAATATTGATCCAGAAACAGCCTATGCTGCAGGGGCATTGTATAAAGATTACACTCAAATTTACCTCAATAGCGATATTTACGGGGACCATTGGTCAACACGACAATACAAGGCCGTGGATATGCAGATTTTAAATAATAATGTTTTTATTAAAGATGACATTGGCAACTGGCATGCAATCACCAGCGAACACGAAAACATCAGGCACGTAAACGATGAATTTATTTTGCATGATTTTGATTCATCGACGAAACGCGCAAAGTTTAACGACATTCAAGTGTCATGGTCAACCAATTATTTCAACAACGCAACTCAATGGATAAAAGCCGACGGTATATGGTATAACGAGCGCGGCTACACATGGGACGGCGCAACCCTTACGGAAAACGGAACGTCAATGTCAGAATGGAATAACGATCCACAGGGCACCGGATATACCGAAGCGCCGGTTTTAATTGCAGCCGGTTCACATTATGAAAATTCTGAGGACGTAATTTATTTTATCGAATGTAATTCTGGTTGGTTAATTAAGTATATTTCATCGATAGATAATTATGAATTGTCAGTAAGATTATATAATGGTGACGGTTCCAGGGAAACAGGGTTATTATATAAAGATGTGTTAAAACCAATTATAATTGAAAATCATTTATATTTTATAATGGGTGAAACATATAAACATGATTTTATAACTGGATTAACCGCACATTTTGCAAGCGGTGTTAATAGGGTATTAAAATATTAAATCGTCGCAGGCGAGGCCCGCATGGGAAAGGCACGGCAAGGCATGGGACGAAATGGCAAGGATAGTATAGACAAGACGCGGCAAAACACGGTAAGGCATTTTTTAATAAGCGGGCGTAAAAAACCCGCTTATTATTTTTTATTTATACAAACTTTCAACCTTAGCAACCTCTGAATCATACCAAGTTTTCGCTTGACTCAGTGCATCCGCTTCTTTCGTTCCCTGAATAATCAACTTGCCTTTCATCTGGTCAGCCTGTAACGCCAAGCTATCAATTTTACTTTCCTTTTCGGCTGTTTTCTGTGCTGCCGTCAATCCCTCAATTCTTTTCTTTTCAAGGTATTCTGCAATTTCTGTTCGCTGTGATTCTGATAAATCACTTTCTAAAATCCCATTTCCATCGACGCCGATTTTATTTATTTCTGTCTTATACCAATCGGAGCCGTCTTTTTTCCAAAAAACTTTGCCGCGATTATCAACAACTTTATTTTTATTTTCATCGACCAACGCGCCTTCCTGCGTTGCCTCAATCATTAACTGATTTATTTTGTCGGCCTCTGCGTCTTCGACTATTCTATCTTTACCGGTTTCAAAATAGATTGCTTCCTGCAAGGTCATTTGACGAAAAACTTTTTTTAATTCAAATGCCAACGGTTTTAAATCGTTTTCAAGTTCCTTCATTTGGCCGGTTCTAAACTTCCACTCGTCAGAAAATTTTCTTTTTTCCTGTTCCGATTTTGCAGACTTAATATTTTTTTTCGCCTGCATTGCCTGATTTGCATAAACCTGCATCTGTTTTTTAATCTGATTGATATTTTTCCACGTCTCGGTGTCCTGTATTTTTTTGTTTACAATTTTTCTTGTAGCTTCAGGGTCAATGAGGCCACCGGCGTCACCGATTCCGATAATAATTTTATATCCGTCGATTTCTTTTGTGATTATTGTTTTCATTTGGACTCCTTTTAATATGTTATCCCAAAATTTGTTGATACGTTTGCTATGCGAGTTTCTGAATCGACGCTAACAGCCCCCTTTCCGGCCTGTGTTTGCGGGTCTCCATTAGACAAACCCCTATCTGCGGCACTTGACCCATCAGATGTAATAGCGTACTCTACACTTGCGCCGGTGCCTTGCCGATATGGTGTTTCGGCACTTGTAAGGATAGAACTCGAGCTGCCTTCGAAAAATTTAAAATGGTCATGATATTGTATTGCGTCAGCCTGAACATCACCCAAGTACCGGCTTGCGCCATCGGGGTCAACTGCGGCGGCTGCATCTAATCCTCGAAGAGCATAGCCGCGAGTTTCTGGCAAAATAAAATATATACCAGCGGTATTCGGGCTTGATCCATCGGCGTTATCGGCTTTATAAAAAAATCCGCCGCCTGCTGCGACCGCTGCATTATTTGCGTCACCAACATAACATTCGGCAACCAAAAGGGGGAATGACGCAACCAAAACGCCTTGACCTTGCAACAGTAAAACTCTGTCGCCATTTGCAGCCGGTGTTCCATTTTTCCAGTAAATAACTCCCATGCCGGGACCGATAGCCCAACCGCGGGAAAGGGCCTCTAAAATCTGAGCGGTTCCATCTGCTTCGGTTACTCCATCCGGGGTGAGGCCTGCATAATTCATAATTGCCTGAGCCCTACCCCAAATGTCATTGACTAAAATGGCAACAAACTCTGTTCCGTCTCCGGAACCGGGGGCCGTTACGTTGACTGCCTCTGTGTCTGGGAAGGCCGATCCGTCTGTATTGGTAAAACTTGCTAAATAATCTATCATTATTTTTCCTCCTTATGAATAAACAACTATTAAAGCAGCCCACGAAAACATGGGCTTGTGTCTCAAAATTATATTTTTAAATTCTCTTTGGCGTTCAACCGCTATTGGTGCAATGTCAATATTTGTTAATTCTCCTAGTGCGTTTCGTGTTGCGTCACCTCCGACAAAAAATATTAACGGCCAATAGTCAGAAGGCGGGATATCGTATTCGACAGATTCAAGCCGTATCGAATCATAATTACCCGCGACTGATTCAGTTTCGCCGCACAGTGCATCAGGTTCGTCGCACTCGACTGTATAATTTGGAAACGCATTAAAAATATCGCCATTGACAAGCAATTCACCACCAATGCGACCACAGTATGCTTCTGCTTCTCCACATTGTGCATCATTGCCACCGGGAATGGTATCACCTGCAGTCATCTGAAAAGACTCATCTAAAAATATTGCAGGATCAACCGCCGGTGAATTTGCGTGTACTTGAACATTGAAACCAGCTGACTGCAATTTACTTTCTAAAAATTCATACGTCGGCAAACTTGACCGCTGAAACATTTTAGTAGCGAGTCTTTCCCGTCGTTCTGCATCCGTCGCCGTGGCCGACGGGATAACTGCAAACTCTCTTTCGAGGTCTGACAATACCGGTGTTTTCCACGGGTTTCGGATATGTCTCAATAAATCAAGGTCATCTTTTACCGCGTCACTGTTTGCGCCTATGCCGTTTAACAGAAGGTCGTAGTCGCTGTCAACGGCCGGTTCCCATGCCTGACCTTCGGGGAAAATAGCTGATATTACACGCCTGCTAAACATATATCATGCTCCCTAATTTTGTAAGTTCTCCAGGGTCAAGAAAATACAGATTTATATAAACACCAGCGACAAGTCCGAACCTGACAAGTTCAGCCGTTGCACCGTATGACTTTAAAACGTCTTGTACAATTTCATTAACAGAAGGATTTGTAATTGAATCGTTACGGTCAATCTCTGCATCCACGCCGTCAATAAATGGTGCAATGTTACGCAAATATAAATCAAGTGCATCTTCAATGTCTGATTTACAGGCAGACTCTTCTGATGCGTCAACTGTAAGGTCAGAAATTGTAACGATGATTGCTGTACGTGAAATCGACTCAATAAAAAGTGTGTCATCAGTAAGACCTAAAACTGATCGACTTAATCCTGTATCAGGGTCAGTGTTTATTGAATCTCTGATAGAATCTAATAACGCACCGGGCGCGATTCCATCGGAATCAATATCAGTTGTTGCCTCGACGTATATAAGTCTGTCACCGGGGACACTTGCGCCTTCACTTGCCGGACGTCCTGCGTATGGGAAAGTCCGTCTGACTCCACTGACTTCTTCGGCCCATATTTTATGATCAGTTGCATTTGCGCCACCTGTTACGGCACGTTGAGCAAAAAGAACACGCGGTCTGTAATCTGCGTCTGACTCTTCCTCTGCGCCAACGGTATCAACTACCGTAACTGTTGCGACCGTTTCAGCTCCTGCGATTTGTGACGCAATTGAAAAAGTATTGCCAACGTCCATATTTCCGGCTGTACCGAGTTCTGTGCATTTTAGTGACAGCGTCGCAACTCCAGCGGCTGCGGTTACTGTTTCTTCTGGGCGATACCTGAGACCATTGACATCACTGTAAAAATCTGTTGTCGATGGTATTTCCGTGCCGGTTGTTGCCGTCAATGTTGCTGTGAGTATTGCCGCTTCTGCGCCCTTGCGTGGCGTATCGTTATCATTGCCTATACGGTCAAGCCCGGTACCGGTTGCGGTAAGTGCAAGGTTTTGCAATACAGCATTTGCCGCAAATTTATAATGCCCGATATCGAGACCGGCTTCAGTGATTGCGAGTACACGCAAAAAGGCGACGTCTAAAAGCGGTGATTCCTGTGCAAGCTCAGTTTCAAGCCGCGCAAGATGTTCCTCATATAATTCCTGTGTTGTCGGTATTCTGTAGCTCATTTTATTATGGTCTCCGTGGTGGTTGCGTTATCTTGTCTTCAATTTTTATTGGTTGATAACCATTTCCATTTTTACCGTTATAAATATTTTTTTTAATCATTTATTCAATCCTTTCATATGCTGGATTTAATGCCTGATTTATCCAGTTAATACCATTTTTAAAAAACAGTAATTCCTGCGCATCTTGCCCGGGCAGATAAATCTTTATTGCAGTTTGTATTTGATCGTTATATGGATTTGTAGCCGCAATATCAATTTTGCTTGCAACATTTTTATCACGCATCCATTTTAAGGCATTTTTAGCGTCGTCTCTTACATCGTTTATTGTTTGCACATCAATGATAGTGCGCTGTCTCTCGTATTTACTTCCTATTTTTTGCGATTGTTCACGGATTAAATCGTTGCCCCAAAATCCGGGCTTTGTAAACAATGAAATTATTACAGCATTTTCAAGGCCCTGATCCATGACAGGTTGACCACCCTTAAAAGTCATAGACGCCCCTGAGTCTGTGACTTTTATTTTTGGGTCTCCGTAAAATCTGTTGTAAACAGTCATGGCAACCTCACTTTATCGACTTTTGCCGGGTCAATGTCTGCAGTGCTTGAACTACCTGTAACTGATGGCACAGACACAGGGCCAGTAGGGGCAGTAGGGTGGTTATGTAAATTAAAAATGGTATTTACAAAATTATCAAAATCAGATTTTAATTGGTCAAAAGCTGTTTTTAATTCATTGAATGCAACCGCGTAATCGGTGCCGTCATTGATAACAATTTCCTCATCTGTTTTTAATTTTATCTTTGCTTTTTTTGTGCCTGAATCGTTGCTATAAATTTCATATTCGCCGGTGTTTGATTCTGGTTCAATGTCATCTGTGCTTGCAATTGCCAGTTGATAACTATCTGAATCACTGGCAACAAAAACGCGTGAACCTGTGACAGGATTAAAATCAACACCGTTCCCCGGCATGAGCTCGATTGTTCTTACATCATTTTCTGTAAATTCAACCTGTAATAAAATACGGTCAACCGTGCCATCTTTATTTGGTTTTATTTCACGTCCCTTTACAATCCCTATCATGTCGTCCAAGGCTCCTCTATTTCTCCAGTGCTATAAAGCGATGGCGGTTTAACGTCAAGATTTGCGCTAACTCCGTTTTCTTCAAAAATAAATTCAACTCGTGTAATTAAAAATGTAAATCCATCAGGGATTGACATCGTTTCTGATTTTACGGTCAGCAATGTATTTTCACGCCACAAGTTACCATCAGGAGCATACCATGTGTTAACCGGTACCTGAAAGCTCATTGCCTCCGCTGCTGATTTATTTTTTCTCCATATCGCTGCGTTAACTGCTTCGCCTGGCAATCCATCATCTGTGTTAAATGTTAAAAATCGCGGCGTGGTCACTACGTCATCTGAATCCGTTTGTCTTTTGCGTGATCTCGTTTTTGACGCGCTTGTGGCTATTGCTGCGTATTCTTGATATCGTTTTCTGCCGTCAAATTTAACAGAAAAATTTTCTGTAAATGCACTGCCTTCTTCAATGGTTCCTACCGGCTTACTGTTTAATTTCGCCTTAGTTATTAAAATATCACCGTCGATTGTATTACTCAAAAGGCAACCGCGTTGTGCTGCTAATTTTTTCAAACTTTCAAAAAGATTGCCTGTTTCGCTAACAGAAACTCTTTTAAATTTTCCGCCTATATTTACGCCGTCATCAATTATTGTTTGAATTTCCATGTTACGGCCAGTGACTGTGCTGTTCATCTGTGATTCTATGCGTTCGAATAAATCGAGATTGTTTTCCTCGAATGGATAACGATTCGACGAGTCAACAACATTAGCTGTTTTTGTCCAAATTTCTAAATCTTTAACACGGCCGTTACTGTCAATTCTTTGTCTGACATTATACAAAATGCCTTTCATCTGTAAATCATTGCCGATATAAATTCCGCACTGAGTATAAGCAAAAGGACGCGTGACGGCATCTATAAAATTATCGTGGCCGGGAAACCACGGAAATGTACAGGATACGGCATCAGCTATTGTATCCATAGTGCGAATATAGCGGGCATTGAGCACCGGTATTTCACGGCCTTCAATATTCAGGGTAAAATCATTTTTGCCATTGCCTGATATTTTGTACGGAATATTAGACATACACTACAACCTCTGTACCGGCCCTTAATAACAAAATGTCATTGCCTTCTAATTTATTTGATGTCAAAAATAAATCATAGTTTTCATCGTCTTCTCCTAACGTGCCGTATTCAGTCACAGTAATTTCAATCGGTGAACGATCATTTTTTAATGTGAATCTTTTTTCAGCGCGCAGGTTATAAAATTGATTTAATAAATATCTTTGTGTTTGCTGAAACAACAATGTGATTGAAGTATATCCATCAAGGTTTGAAAAAAACTGAAAGTCAATTGAGTTATCTCTGTATTTGTCCTGCTGCTCATCGAGCGAAACAACGATTGATTGAAACGTGTCAGCAAGTGAATTCATTACTGTTACGACATCGGCGCGGCTGTTATATTCTGATGTTACACAAATATTACAGAAAACCGTAAACGCTGAAAGGATAGAAAATTCTGTTACTATCGCGGTGTTGATGTCTTCCTCTGTCACGTTGTCGGTAAAAACAGTTTCAGCCTCTGTGATAAAATCATCATAATAAGATTTTCGTGTTGCAAAATCAGTTGATACATTTGCAGGCTCACCGACTAACTGCTGTAGTAATGCGCCGATTGTACCTGGGTCAGTATTGCTAATATCGTATTGAGCGATTGCGGCTGTAAGAGAAGACGAAATACTATTAAATGTATCTTGCACAAGTGCAACTGTTTTAGTAAGCTCCCCAAGAACCTTATTTGCAAAACCTGTCACTTTTTGAAATGCATTTATCGCGGCTTGTACTGTTGCGTAAGCGGCTGACCTTAAACTTTGCAGACCTGATATAAAATCTTTCTGTGCCTGAATTATTTGATCTAATATAGATGTTTCTAATTCCTGCGTGCTGAGTAAAATATCAACGTTTGCAGGCTCGACCCATTGAGTTGATATTTCTGTATAGTTTCCATTTTCAATTGGTTGAATTGCTTCACTTACCGAAACAAGCTGCAATGCAATGGTGCCTTTTGTTGGATGTAAAACTTCCCATTGTCCGTCTTCTTCGTAAAGTGTTGTTAAAAATTCGTCTGCCTGTTCATCGTGATCAGAGCCTTCAAAAAAAATTGTCAGAGGGTATTCCCATGAACGCGGGCCGAGGTCTTGGACGATGGTCCCTTTAAATCGCGGTATATCAAAACGTCCGAGTTTTTTATCAAACGTTCTTTCGTTACCACGCCATAGTGCCTGGTATGACGCGCCATTCGGTGATATAAGTTCTATTTTTTCACGAACGTTTCTTGTCCATGTCATTGAGCGCCCGCCATTTGCATATTGATTTTATTTGGTCCTGTTGTTTTGCTGCTAACCGTTGTGCCTTCAGGGGCATTGACATTTATTTGACCGGTCAATGTTGATTTTGTCGATGCTGATTGAGGAGCATTGGTCTGTGCGTTAAGTGCATTTAGTTCACGCGCCATTTTCTGACCTTTGATCATTGTCTCTACAACATCCATTGATGCCATCGCGGCGGTTTTTTTATCAACAAGGTTTACCATAGTGCCGACACGGTAAAGCTCTGCTTTAAAAATACGCCATTTTAAAATCAATTCTTGAACACGTAATTTCATTTTTAAAACGTATTTATCCCAGTTTTGATATAGGTCGTAAATAGCATAGCCAAGTGCGGCAATTGCCATGATCACGACGCCTATTGGATTTGCTGATAAAACAAAGTTTACGCCTTTCTGTGCGACTCCCCACGCTTTTGTCATCGTGGCTGCCTGCATGATTGCGCGTCTCATCATCCATAAATATTTTATCCAGCCCATAGCAATCATGGCTTTTTGATATCCTGATACCGCAAGCAAAACAACCTTATAAGCAATCCATGATTTTATTAAGAGCGGCATCCATCCTGCAATATATGAAACTATTTTACCGAGTACTTCAAATACAGGGGACAGTGCCCTGACTGCATCGGTTACCGACTTAATCGCATTTGATCCTTTTTTTGAAAATCCGCTCATAAAAGCAATACCAATTTCAACGATTGCTGACCATAAGCCCTTTAATTGATTTATCAGTGATGAGTTAATTATTTCAGCCATCTTTGAAGCGGCACCAGATGAAGACAATAATTGTTTTTTCAAATCTTCGGTTTCTTTGACGCCTTCATTCATGACTGCGGCCCATCCTGACACTGCGTTTTTACCGACAATCATCGTCAATGCGGCATTTCTCTGTACCCGCGCCATCTTTTTACTGTTCTTTTCCATCATTTTCATGATGTCTACCATGTCCATGAGCTTTCCGTCTTTTGTTATTTTTTCGACTGACAGATTAAATTCTGCAAGCCCCCTATGAACTTCGCGCGTTGGTTTCTGTAATCGTGTTATTGCAGATCGTAACGCGGTACCGGCATTACTGCCTTTTATGCCTGATGATGCCATGCGTCCAGCAATTGCATTAAATGTTTCCATTGATTGACCTGCTGCAGTAAATGCTGGACCACCAAATTTTATTGACTCAAACAAATCCTCCATGTTTGTATTTGTCAAAGTTATTGTTTTCGCCATTACATCTTGTACGCGAGTAAAATTCTTTTGAAGTTGTACAGTATTTTTTGTCATAAGACCAAAGGCGCCGAGGGAGTCAGAAGCGATATCTGTAGCTCTGGCAAGGTCAACATCTGCGACGACTGCAAGGTTTGTCACACCCGGTAATAATGACATTGCCTGTTTTGCGTTAAAACCTGCCATTGCCAAAAAGTCAAGTCCGGCAGCTGCATCGGCCGCGCTGAATTGAGTTGTTGCGCCAACTTCCCGCGCTGTTTTGCCAAGTGCGGCAAGAGTTTGTTGTCCTTCTTTTGTGTTTCTGTTGAGATCAGGAAATTTTGCGCTTGCTTTTGTGATTGCGTGGTCAAAGTCAAGAAACTCTTTGCCGACCATTGCAATGCCCATAGTCGCTGCCATACCTGCAAACATTTTTGCAGTGCTTGTTAATTTTTTTATAGCTCTATCCATGCGGTTGATTTTCGGCGTCAATCCGTCATAGGCTGTGAATCTTGTTTTGACTGCAAAATCAGGCATCTTTCGGTGTCTCCGCTTTTTCAATTATTTCATGAAACCCATTCCACATTTTTAATTCTGCATATCTCAGCGAGCGTATATCTGAGATTGATTGCTTTCTGTAGAACAGGTTTAACATCCACTGCCCCATACGCTCTACACTGATAAAAAAATCATACCGAGAACTTCTACAAGGGAAAGATCAACACCTTTCAACTGTTTAATCGCTGACTCGCCAAGTTTTGACAGGCTTCCCATAAGGGCATACGATTTCCCGTAATAGTCGCCTTCCTGTTTTCCGGCCATTGCTGTTTTTGCGTTACCGTCGATTTCTTCATATTCAATAACAGTCCCTGACCGTGTTTTCTGGATGACTTTTATTCCGTCTTCAAGTTTGACTTCAAGGCGGCCAAGCCTGACAGCTTTAATAAGGCGGTCATATCCCTGTTTGATGGCACGCTTCAGATCTTTGTCTTCGATTTCGTCAATGTCAATTTCATAATAATCGAGCATTTTTTCAAGTTCATTTTCTGCTGCTTTTTTTCCTAAAATGTAATCATGTTTCATTTTTTTGGACTCCTTATAAATTGAAAATATTTTTAGCAGGTTTTTTTCCCGCATGATTTGAAAAATGTGTAATTTTTACAATGCCTTCCTTTTCGTATTTTTCGGCTATGTCATATTTTAGCCACGTTATATGACCCTGTCTTATCCAGTATTTTTGTTTTCCTTTTCTGTGTTTTTTTAATCCCAAAACAGGTATTTTTTCATCTGATTTAATTTCAAAAACCGGTTTAGTATTTCCTTTGTCAAGTTTTCTTCCGTGACCTTTGCCTTCCTGAGCCTTACAGATTAAAAGGTCATCAATCCAGTTTACTGGTAAAATTTTTGTAAGCTGTTTACTATAATGATGATCTCCTCCGGTGTGTCCCCACCATTTAGCTTTATTTTTATGATCAGTATGTAAAAAAAAGCACTCTGTTTGATAGCTTTTTTGCACGCCCCAGTGTCGAGGCCAGACAGTACCGTTCCACCGCTGCACGCGACCGACGTTAACATGGTCACGTTTTGATTTTTCTACAAGATGTTCAATTACGGTATCGCTTGAATATTCGTCGTCATCATCCATAAAATGATACCAACCGGCACCAGAAGGTATTTTCCTAAGCAACCGGTTGTTATACAGATTATATGTACCGTTTCCAAACTCCGGACCATAAGCGCATCCATTTATAACTATATCCCCGGTTACATATTGATCGCGCGGGTCATCACTGTGAACTATGGTAACAATATTTTTGTACGTTTGTTTTTGTATTGTTTCCATCATTCGTTCAAAAAATAACGGCCTGTTGCTGGTGCGTATCAATATGTAAACCGGTTCAATAGCCATAAAACTTTACGCTAAGAAAGGAGTCCAAGCGTCCTTAGTTTTGTCGGGAATAATTACGACGGTTGACCTGTTTTCTTCGGTCTCCCATGATTCATAATTGATTTTCCCTGTGGTTCTGTATGTTGAATCATCCGCAAGCGTTACGGCTATCGGAAAAGAATCAAGCCTTTCTGAAAGGTCATTGAGATTTTCAGCTTCAGCAGGGTCGGTCATAATTACTACACCTTCCTGCGTCGGAACCCTACGAGTCATTTTAAACATCGTGCGGCCCGTTGTTGGTACGCCTTCAATCTCAAAAGCTGATCTGTTGAACGTTATGTTGATGTCTCCAGGCACGTCGTATGACACGCCATCTAGAACAAGTTTTCTTATTGTCCCTGAATTACTGGCCATTTTTATGCACCTCCTGCGGTGAGAATTGCTATTGAAGTGTCGAACGTTATGACACTGTTAAAAATACCACCTTCGCCTGAAAGTATCACAGGGAAGGTAATATCGAAACCTGTGAGACCGTCACGCAGTGTAACTTTTTCACCTGCCTGCAATTGTTCTTTCGTGTAGCTGGCATTATACAACCATGCGTTACCTGCGAAAGCATCAGCAAGGGATACAAGGTCGTCAATAACACTGTCAATATCGCGGGCTTTCAGTCTGTCTGTGACATTTGAAACAGCGGTAACATCTTCAACGATTGAAATACCATCCCATTTTTCGCGCTCAAAATTTGCTTTAAAATTTGAAAGCAGATTTTGAATAATTGAAATGTTTCTCATGGGTCGGTAACCGTTACTTGCAACTGCAACCGATTCGGGGCGATAAAATGTAATAATGTTTTGAGCGTAAACAATGTTGTTTTTAACAAAACTTGTTGATACTCCGCCCCTGACTGCGGCGTCCCTGTTGTCATAGTCATTAGTCCAACGATCAGCAACGTCACCGGGCCATACGCCGTCTATACGTTTGTCAATGTAACCCTCTTCGGCGCGGGTGCTGTTTGTCACAGCCATAACGCCAATCATTTGAGCTGCTATTTCTTGCGGGTGAGATTGCGAACCAGGTACACAAATTTTACCATTAGTTCTGTCTGTTTCTCGTCTCAGGTCTGCAAATGCCAACGCTGCTGTTAATCCTGCTGTGTCTGCTGTAGTGTCACCAATAAGCGACCTAAACGGACGGGCAATTTCTTTTTTGTAGTTACCAACAAAATCGTTACCGAGTCCATTATATGTGCTTATTGCGTCAAGAGTCGCGGTATCAGCTCCATAGCCGTGAATCAGGTTTGTAAAAAATTCATCGTTCTGGCCGTCACCGGTACCGAGCGCATCGAGTGCGTCCTGAATGTCGCCAACACCGGCACCGCCTGACATATCGGTAATTGTACATGCCACGCCGTCAGGAAGATATTCTCCTGCTGAAAGTGAAAATGAAAGGTCGATATCATTCCCCCATGTTCCACCTGATTTACTGGTAAGCGCAACGGTACCGTCACCGCCGTCAACCGCTGTGACTGGCAAATCATCGTTATCGTTAATTTCATCGGTAACGTTGCCACCGATAATAATCCCGGTATCGTCTACACTGGTTGCAATTGCCACGCGGTCACCGGCGATATAAAGCGCGATGGTACCTGCTACAACATCGGCACTTGCTGAAAAGTCGAGCTCTCCGGTTGCCTGATCCGGGTCACTGCCTCCCTCTGGTTGCGGGATCACCCATGTTTCAACGATTCCTGGTTTCATTGCGGCCCTTGCAAGTCTGTGAAGCATAAAACCGAAACCGGTTTTGCTTCCAACGTCTTCGGGCGAAAAAACCCTGAAAGGCACATTAGGGTCAAGGTCTGTGAATGTACCTTCATCATACGTGCCGATAATTATATTTTTCTGTGGTATAATACTCGCACCGACGGCAAATTGTTCATTTCTTACGCCGACACCGTTAACGGCTGCGAGGCTTGCAGGTGTAATAGTCATTTACTATTCCTCCGTATTATCATTTTCGATTTCCACTCCGGCGCTTTCGATGTCTCCACCCATGCCGGAATTAAAAACAACCGTCTCCGGTTCGTTTCCTATGTCGCCAAGTACGTCTTCCTGTACTCTGCACTCATAACGCAAGTTTGCCGTTTTTACAACGAGATCACCGCGTTCTAATAATGTGTCTTTTTGGATTCTTGATATCCATCGATTTGAAATTAAACCAGTTTCTATACCAAGATTTTCATTACGTGCGTCCATGATGATTTGATAAACATACTCTATCAATTCGTCAATTAAAACATCGGCGTTATGTGCGGCTTCCTGTACCGCCGCCATTGCCGCCGCTTTTTGAATCGCCGTGGCCGCCGGATTATCTAAAATAGATAAATCACCGGTTGCCGCTGCACTGGCTGATAAATCAATTTCAATTTGTAAATCATGTGTTTTATGTCCACGCATTCGACCTGCAGATTTTGGAAAATTGCCTTCTGAAAAATAACATTGCACCATGCGTAAATTATTTTTCACCTGCGAAGACGATTTATTTTGTCTCTGATATCCGATAACATGAAAGCGTTCAGCGGCTGCATCACCGAGCGTATCAATTAACGCCTGTTTGACTATGCGAAAATTCATCATGACACTGGCCCGCATTCGTTATCTATTCTTTGTGGGTAAATTCTGATAAAACCGATATCAGTTCCTGATTCTTTCGATCTATCAGATGTAAAGACAAAATCTTCCATATCTGCGTCGGCTTCATGTGAAACCGGAAATTTGATGTACCATTTTTCACCATCTGCCGGAACGCGAACGAGACTTGATATTCTTAATGTTACTACCGGCTGATTGACAATCATCATTTCACCGGTTACCGGATTTTCTTGTCTGGTAAAATAAAGCACTTGGCCACCGAGTAATGAGTCAGGGTCATTAAGGCTGTGAGTCTGAGTAACTCCATCAGGAGAAGTCAGCTCAACTGGCATTTTCCATTCTTTTTCAAGAGTGGTGCCAAGATCTTTTTCAACCTGTGCTCTAAGATTTACCATGTTTGTTTTTTAGGTCTCCCCTGTTTTCTTTTTTCATATGATTTTAGAATTTCATCTTCCTGGGATTTTAGGTTAAAATCATGTTTTTGTAAAACGTAAACGGGCAAATTTTCGCCTGATTTGAATTTACGTTTGCCGACGTAAACTTTTTTATTCTTCGGGACTTTCATCTGTAGTCACCTCTGATTCTGTTTCTCCTGATTCAATAGTTTCTGTTTCATCAATAACAGATTCTATTTTTTCATGCTTTTTCTTTCTACCTGGTTTACTTTTCTTGACGGTTTCTTTTTCATGTTTTTCAGGTTGCACCACTTCCTGTTTTTCAATCTCAATTTTATTGACCTCTAAAAGATAATCAATACGAGATTTTGATAGTAGATCGGCGGGCAAAACGTCACCCGCTCGATATACTTTTTTTCCCTGTCGTAAAACCGACCGTTTGTCAATCCACTTAATCATTAGCTTGCGTCACTCTCGATAAGTCCGCTAAATGTGATAAAAGCGTTTGTTTCGGTGGGTGCAAAAATAGGCGCTGATTGAGTTCTTATGGTTACTTTTTTATTATCGTTTGAACGGTAAGCATCACAATAGAACATCTGAGGAGTGATTATTTGACCACCCTTTATATTCTGAGGCATTGGAAGTGCAACTGGTGAAAATCCGAACATTTCAGTATAAAGTGCCATGTCAGTAGAAAGAAGTGGCAATCTTTCAGAAGGTCCAAAGTATCTGTCACAACGTGCGCCATATTTTGCCATGAATGCGTAACCATCAGGCATATACGGTTGGCTGTTGCCGTCGGTGTCATCGTAAAAATCGTTATAGGTAAACAGGTCAAGGCGTCGGCCCTGCGGCGTTTGAATGTAACCCCTGTAATCTGCACCTGCTGATACGAGATCAGAAAATTGAGCTGGTACGCCATCCATCATACCGGCCTGAACCAGCATTATTCGCCTGTTGTTGGCAAATTCCTGAATTGTTGCATCGTTAAAAAATGCCTGTGCAACATCACCAGCCATAAAAAGAACATTAGGCCTGACTTTTCCAACTTGACGGGCTTGATCGAATGCAGCGTCAAGATCGCCCACGATATCAGCGTTTGTGTTGTTCCAAGGAACTGCTGGAGTAATAAAGTTACCTGCGTTTCTTCCCCAGTCATAAACAAGATCGGCGTTATCGGTACCGAGGATCGCTGGCATTTGGCCGTCAAGAAGCGAAGAACCTGCAAGAATTTCAAATAGGCGAACATAACGCCTGATATGCTCCATGTGATATTCACGGGCAAGACGTCTCATTCGGTCAAATTTGTCGCGTCCATCATAGGGGTTTTCACCGGCTACACGTTTGTTGATTTGCGTAGCGGTTATATCGCTCATTTCTTCAGCAAGGGGGTAAACCCGTGAAACGGTGCTAAAAAATTGAGTAGTAGTGTTCCTTTGTATCGGCCCGAGATGGCGGCTGTCAGAACCACGCGGTATAAGCTGCGCGGTCCTTTCGTTCGCGCCCATCAGGTCAATATCAACAACCTCTGAATTTGGTGAGTAAATAGTTTTACTATTACCAAATTGAGGCTTACCGAAAAACTGTTGCCATACGGTCGAAACGCCAATCACGTCTTTCAGATCAAACATTTCCTCCATAAAACGGCTATATACATCAACTGCGTTAGGTGTTACTGCCATTGTTATCTCTCCTTAAAGATCATAGTCAGAAATTGCCTCTGAATCTTCGAGGTAAATTCCTGCGGTTTCAACAAGAGCATTTTCTGCGCTTGTCGCGTTAACTGTTGCGGGATTAACGATTGAGTCTGATGTTTGCAGGTCTTGATCCCACACTACAAGATTCCTGTTTACATATGCGTTACCGACAAGGATAAGCGCGTCTTCAATGTCGCCATCTTTGAGATCATCAGCGTCAATGTCTTCACCGAGATAAATTCCACGCGGCATTGATTCGCCTTCGGTATCTGCCAGTTCAATAAACGGAACCCAGTTTTGATTTGTCGCGTTATAGGCAAGAACAGTGTATTGAAGAAGGTCTTCTGTCCTTTGAGCGTCCTGGGCTATAGTGCCGGTCCTGACAAGTGAGTCGTCGTTATGGATAAAAGGCACATTGGTGTTTTCATTGGTTATTTGTACGGCCATTAGATTACCTCCACGCCTGCTGATTGTTTACCGCGCTGAACTTCTGCAAGAAAATCATCAGTTGATTTTATCTCGCCATTTTCTGAAAGTTTGGGAGGCTGTTCTCCTGGTGTTTCTCCGGCTGTTTCTGTTTCGGCTTTTGCCTCCGATGATTTGTTCATTTCTTTAAACATATCAACTGATGCAACCATAGTGTTAAGTGTTTCAAGTGAATTGGTCCCCTTAATTACATTTACTGCAACGTCTTTGATTTGTTTTGGATACTCTTCAGAGTCCAGAAAGTTTGAAGCGGCTTCGATACGACTTTCGTATTCTTTGGCTGCTTCGGCTTTTCCCGCCTCAAATTGTTCTGCAAGCATTTTATCATGCTCAATTTTCGCGGCGGGGTTTTCGGCCATGAGTTGTTCAAAATTCATGGTTTTATCCTCCGTATTATTTTTGCCCGCGTTTGAGGCGGGGTTTATTGCATTTTGTTGTTCAATTGAAAATGAATTTTTGCCATAATCAAAATTTTCTGCTTTATTTAAATTTTGATTTTTCTTTATTCCGAATTTTTCATAATCAAGTGATGCGGCTACTTTTTCGAGGTCATCACTATAATTTTCATTCTTGATTTTATTTTCGACTTCGGAAAATTTCATTCGAGCATTTATGCGGGCCTGTGATTCGCTAATATTTGAACCAGTTTCTACAATATTAAAGCCGAGAAGTTCAAGGTCATTTCCAAAAAATTGAGAATCAGCGTCCATGAGTTCGACGGCTTCGTCAAAAGTCAGTGACGTATATTTTTCATATAAGTTTGCAATAAGGTTGGAAATATCACGCAGCCATTTAGATTCTTTAGCAAGTTCCCTGTAATCTCCGGCGGCGTAACTTTGAGCGTTATGGATAAAATAAAGAGCAGTGTTTTCTGCTGACATTTTGTCACCGGCAAGGGCAAGGACTGAACCCATGGAGGCGGCAAGGGAGACGATTCTTGTTTCGACTTTTCCCGGGTAGTTTTTGAGTAGTGAAAACATTTCAAGGCCGGCAAAAACGCCACCACCAGGGGAATTGATTGTCACGAGTATGTCATTACCACCGGCGGCATCAAGAGACTTTCGCAATGATGCAGGCGTGACGTTTGACTCATTTTCCATTTCAAAGTTCGCTATTATTCCGCTTATTGGTATTATTTTCATAATTTTTTATCCCATAAAAAAAATCCGCACCTATTCAGGCACGGATTTTAAAAGATTCTCAAAAAGAGAGGAGTTAAAGATTCCGATTTATTATATAATAATATCTTTAGCTTCTATTTTCCTGATTCTCTGGATGCCTCCTCTGTTAAATTGTATTTCAATGCGTCCTGTAAATTTTTCGTTTAGAAGACGCTGAATGTAATTTATAAATTTATCCATTTATGTAAATTTAGTACAATCCTTTTTATTTGTCAACTATTTTACATATTTATAAAAGTCATCAAATGTCATATAGTATTCACCTTTCTGGTTATACAATTTAGGCAATTTACCATTTTTCTGCAGGGTGTCAAAATCAAGAATATTTGTTATTTTTCTATTTTCAATCAAAAGATCAGTGCATCGTAAATCTTTTTTTATGTGTTGTTGCATATAACAACATCGATCAAAACGGTATTGTAATTTTTTTTCAACCTCTGATAGTCCGGCATAATCTTTTATTAAGTTTGGTTTATCAATTGAGCAACCAACAAAAAAAATAGCAATTACAAAAATTATTCTCTTCATATCATGCACCTTTTTTGATTTCAATTTTTGTTTCAGGCGGCTTTATAAAAAACCCTTCTTTTTTGTTATAGCCGACATTGAGCAACAAAAACAGAAAGAGAAAAAACACAGAAAGAATGATAATAATTGATTTTATTATTTTTTTCCATCTGCCTTTTATTTGTTTTCCGTAAACTGCGTCAAGAATTTTATTGATTTTGTTTATCTTCATAGCTGTAATTTTTCCTTTGTCTGAATTCTTCCTGTTTGCCACGGTTCCATTGCTGTACCGGCCTGAAATAACCGACCACGCGGGAATAAACCTCAACTGGTATTTTTTTCACAGTATCACCATTTTGACCGAAAGAATAAAAATAATTGAACCAATAACATAAAAAATTCCGTCCCTGATTCTATCGGGCAGTTTTAAATCTTTTTTATCAGGGCAAAAATATTGATATAGCTCAACGATTATTGCAATAATTACGGACGCTGAAATTACGACAACTGAAAGTATCGACAATTGTTCATAAAAAATTCTTAACCCGTAAAAATATACGGCTATAAAAGAAATTATCATTGCAAAAAGATAACCGACAAGAAAATGAACTGTTTGATTTCCTATTTCGTTAATGTCCCATTTCATTTTTTATGCCTCCGGTAAAATTTGTTTTATTAAAGGCGTTGGATTTACACGCTGCCATTTTTCATCAAGCGCGCCAAGGTGTAAATGCGCGCCATAAGAAATTCCGGCGTCTGCATATTTTCCAATGATTTGACCGGCTGTTACTTTTTCATTGAGAGACAAATAATTTTCTCCAAGGTGGAGATATCGGAAATAATAAATTTTGCCATCCATTTCATGTTTTATGATAACATAATTTCCGGCGGAATGTTTTTTTGCTTTCCAGCGCAATTCCGGCGCGTAATCGTCCATGTCATAAACACATACGCCGTCAAGGATTGAAAAAACTGATTTATCGTTGTCACCTGAAATAAAATCAATACCGTTGTGAAATTGTTTTTTGCCTTGAATCTTTCGCCACCCGTAAGGGCTTGTGATTATAGGGTTGTTTACCGGTGAAAACATTTTATTTCCTCCCGTGTCTTTCTTCACACATTTTTTCACGTTCTTCTAATCGCGTTTCAACTTCTGTTACCCTGTGATCTGTTCTGTTTAGTCTTCCGAAAACTATATCAATAGTTTTTTTTAAATTAAAAAACAATTTTACAAAAAGGGTACCGACCCCAAGAGAAAGAGTCCCAGCAAAACCAACAAGTAACTTAAAAAATTCAGGGTCTTTATCAATCGGCATATATTTATCCTTTTTTTTCGTCGTTCGATTATTTTATCCATAATAATGGCCTTTAATATTTATTGCAGCTGTGGCCGTGCCTGCGTTACTGCTAAAAAGTCTTGCTGTAATTCTTGTACCTGCTGACTGCTGTGGTATCTGTATTGCCTGTGCTCCTGTGGTTTCAACACCCGCTAAAAATGTAGAGTCTCGCCACGATCTTATGCCTGGATCAATTACAACCTCTTCACCTGGTGCGCCTGCATATAATTTGACCTGATATTCTGCGTCTGCGCTCATATTTGCAATGTTCATCCAGTGTAGATCAAATGGCCTATCCGTTCCGCCTGCAGGTATAATTTCAACCAATGCGCCACCGGTTCCCCATGCTCCGGCACCCGATGTCAGTACAAAGTCATCGTCAAGATCGGGGAATACAAACGTTTCACCGTGGACATGCTGATACATCGTTCGCAAATATGCCATGATACTGTTGAATTCTTCCAGATCATACGGCACTTCAACATGCTCAAAAAATCCGCCGGCGTTATTTATTTTTCCTGGTCCTATCATAATTAACTCCAAAATACAATACCGAGCGTTCTCACTCTGTAACCCGCCCCGGCTGTATCTGTTTTGCATCTTACTTCTATCTCATCACCCTGATTTAACCGAACTATGTCTGTTATTGACATGTTTGAGGTCTTGTCGGCATCGATAAAGCGATGAGGTGTCTCTGCGCCGTCTACGAGTTCATCATTAATAAATAGTCCGTATGTTAGCAATGAGGCCTGATCGGTTCTGACATCAGATGCACCAGTAAAATTATACACTGCACCGCTCGGCCCGTTATATATCAGCTTGTTATTTCCTTTTGAAAATCCTTTGCTGATACCGTCAAGAAAAGTTCCGTCAATGACATAATACTGTCCTGCGTTGGTACATACTACATCCGTCTGTGACTGTAACCTCAAACGTCCATATAATATTTCACGGCCCGGTCCTATCATGGCAAGTCAATCCTCACTTTTCCATCGCTACCTACAGGCATAATGTACACGTCAATTCCAGACGTGGCGGATATATTTTCAGACGGGCCGTCAACAAAAAGCGGTACACCCTCTGTTTTTCCTGTTGGTTCAGTTCCACCGGTCATTCTGTAGGTTTGTAAATATTTATTTGGTGAGTTACTGATTTTATGTACTATTCCGGCCGTGACATTGGTCGCCACTTTGGTCCAAACGTACGCCGTTAGTTGTTTTATTGATGGATTAGCCATTACTCTTCATCCTCCACTATTGTAGTCGATTCATTATCTGATTCTGATTTTGATTTCTTAAAAAATGGGTGTTCAGGTAGTTCGCTATATTGCCTTTCGAGTTTGGCCCTGTTTGCCTTGCCTGATGATCCGTTATAATTTCTTGCAACGTCGTCAAGAGTTTGAGCGCCCATTTCAACATATTGTTGATCTGCCTGTGCTGTTTTTGCCGGGTCAATATTTGGCATCGGTGCACCTGCCCATTCGCAATTGAGCCACGCTGCTTTCATATTTGGATCTGACCAGCCAGGACATTTTATTTTTCCGGCTGCGATTTCTTCAGATAGCCACATTTCATAAACCGGATCAAGAAAATCTGAGGCTATTTCGTCACGCCATATCTGAGCCACACGCCAGAATAAAACGAGCGCGCCACGACTGGCAGAATAGTTTTGATTGAATTTTTTGAGTACAATTTCAATCGAATTTCCGGTGCTAGCTGCAAGGTAGGAAAAAAATGAGTCAACAAATTTATCATAGCTTTCTGATGGGCTGGTATCCTGTAAATATTTTAATTTGTCACCTTTACGCATATTGAGGACGCCGACCGAACCTGGAACGGTGTTTGTCGCTTCAGGCATAGCGCTATAATTTACAATCGGTTCTGTATCTGTGACATTTACAGCATCGCCTGCTGGTTCCGGAAAACTGCCATATTGTTTCATCGGACCAGAAACACGACCTTCAAGAAAATTGCCGGGGTCTTGCGTGTCATTTTCAACTGCGAAAACATATGATGCCTGATTGATTGCTTTTTGGATAACTGACATTTTAAAATTTGTCAGGTCTTCAAGTTCCTGTAGGACATGAGTAATTAACGGCATACCGCGAGATTGACCGGCATATTCTGGCCTATATCCGTGTATCATCATAGTTCTGCCTGATCGTTTACCACGTGCAGGTATGGTTTTATGATTATATTTTCCGCCATCAAAATACCATATTTTATATGCGATTTCTTTTCCTGATTCGTCTTTTATTATTCCGTCTGTGTCATCTGGATACTGTGCATAAGTGCTAGTAAATCCGACGCCGCGTAATTGGTTGGGGTCTACAAAGTCAATCTGCAGGGGGTTAGTGACATCTTTTGCTTTGCTGTAATAAAACCGGATAAACATATCATTATCACGCCACTGAAAAAACTCATAAAGGTGTTGATTCTGATAAAAATTATTTACACCGCTTCGATGTGATTTTTTGGATTTTGCCCAAAGGTGAAAACGCTGTGCAATATTTTCAGCCCACTCTTCGGCTTGCTCAGGAGTGAGCCCTAATATCTCAGGTATCGGCGTTGGTTTTAATTTTAATCCGGTATCAACGATTACGTCGGCATTATTCGCAACAAGCGCGCGCCCTGCCATACTGTCATACATTGCATCACGGGACTGTTGTCTTATTGCGTAATGATTGTGGATCGTTACCGGTGCCTGCCGAGACATTCCGCCGGGATATTTTGCGCCTGATCCATAACCAGAATAATAACCACCCGAATAAGTTCCACCTGCAACGTTGTTTTGTGGCTCATGTTTTTTAAAAATTGATTTTATTTTGTCGATTATCGAGGCCATGAAGAGGATTTCCTGCGGAGTCTAATTGATACGAGCCCCATGTTATTAAGTTCGTTTATCAAATAACGTTCTTTTGCTTCGAGTAAGTCAATTTGATTTTGGATTTCTGAAAAATCGCGGCGGGTTGTTTTCTGGCTGCCTTCGCCTGAGTCAAAAGTATATGATTTTATTCCGTCCGTCGAAACGTCAAGAAACGAATCATATAAATTCTGTAATTGAGATTGCACGCGGGTTAATTGAGTCTGTAAACGCGCTTTTCTTGTCAATATATATCCCATGCGGGAAATTTAGTACATGGTAGATTATTTGTCAATAAAAAAAAGCCCTGATATACAGGGCAAAAGGTTTTATGACTTCACTCCGCACAAGGCGGGAGAGAAAAGGCTAATTTATTATTCTGTGCTGTGAATTCACTTTTTGTAATCTGCTAATTTGCTTAGTTTTTTCAGCGTTTTTAGCTTCGTCAATTGCTGAAAAATATCTTTTTGAATACTCGCCGTTTGTATGTATTTGGCAATATCTAACCGCCCCGTATTTTGAGGATACAGTAAACCGGTCTACTAAATAACGTTGTCCGTCTATGTCTGCGTAAATGCTAATTCTTTGTCCTCTGATTCCGTTATTGCTGTTTCCTGATGTTTCTGTAATTTTCATGATGTTCTCCTTTTCTCTTTTGTTTTAATAGATATAATCTATTATAATAGACTGTATTTGTCAATTGTTTTATCAAAAAAAATTCATTTTTTTACAATTTTTTTTTCATGGTCTGACGTGTCATGTTTTCTAGTACTGTTTTACTGGTAATTTTCAGTAAATCGTCCGGCCGTGCTCCCTGTGATTTTGCCCATGATCTATAATTCAAAACTTCGCTATCTAAAAAGACGTCTCCAGCACACAAACTATATACCCTGCAGTCAAGGGCTTCATTCCTTCGGCCAGTTGGATTATGAAAACTTCCGTCAGTTCGGCGTTCCTCTGCTGTTAACATGTTAAAATATTTTTCTTCATAATCACGGGGAAAATCGCAGAAACCTGGACGCTGTTCAGTTCCATCTTGACGTGAAATTTTAAGATTATGATAGATATGATTTTTATAATAGTTCGTGTTTATCAGATATAAAATAACATCCTCATCAAGTTTTGATGCCCTGTATCGCTGCATATTTCCTTGAAGCACTTCGTCACCAGCTTCTTTTTTGGTTTTCTTGATTTCTGAACGGCCTTTTATTGGAAAACAATTCTGCCACCTGTTGCAAAAACGATACACTATATCAGACATGCGGCCTGATCCTGAGTCAATAAAAGTCAGTGCAACCGGAAAACCGAAACCATCATTTCGATAAAAAGTTAGCTCTGTATCGAGTGCAAATTTATTCAACTTTTCCCATGCCCCACTGTAAGGATCAGAAACGTCACCATAAAAAACCTCGTATAAAACCGAGCTGGTCCGGTATCCGGCGCCGATTCCAAGAATTTCCATCTCTAAACGTGGCTTATTATTTTCGTTTGTGTCGCTACCCTCTTGAACGTCAATCCCTGCGGTTAAATACAAAACACCGTCTTGAACTTCACCTGATTTATAGGTTCCACGATTCTCAATTATTTTTGTGGCCTTTGGGCGGGTTCCGGTATCACGAAACGGACGGCCCATTTTTAGATTTTCATGAGCCTGTTTTAACATTGGACCTTTTTGAGCCTCTTCAAAACTGGCTGCCATTTCATACCAGTCAAGCATGTGAGAATAAAGGCCGTTAATATTAAAGCTGCATATATAATCATGAATAGCTATTGCAGACGGTCGCCACTCACCACTATTGAGCATTGTATTTTTACTTGATTCTTTAATTCCCTTTTGGCATTTTTCACAGACGTATTCTAAACTTGATCGTAAAATTACACCGCCTTTCTTTTTCCAGGTTAAACCATGACCACGACCAGCCATAAAGTCGAGTGTCTGCATGTGTCCACATTTTGGGCAAGCGACATAATAATAACGTTGATCACCCTCTTGAAATAAAAAATATATCAGTGAGTTTTCTTCTGTGGTCGGTGTTGAAAATGCGAATAATTTAGATTGACTTCCCCATGCTTGAGTACGTGCAATAATTTGATGCCAGACTGAACCTTCGTCACCGAGCTCTGTACGCCATCTGTCTGTCTCATCTGCCAAAACTACACGCTTTGTTTCTGATGCTAATTGAGCTGGACTTAATGCTGATGCAATATCGATATTTCCGCCGGGAAATAATTTTGAATATGATGTGTTGCCGGTGCGACGGGAGATATTGTTTTCTACTTCGGCTTTAAATTCAACGCCTGCAGCTGCTGCCCGTGGAACTATCCTACGTTCAAGCCATTTGACCGCGGCGGTTTCGTTACTGCTAACATACATAATTTCAGACGGTACCTGAGTTATATAATACATTACCGCAAGTTCGGCCGTGATTGTTTTACCTATCTGAGCCGGTGCCATGAAACGGATATGCCGAAAAGGGGAATCAGGGGAAAGAGCTTCGAGAATTTCTTTCAAAAATGGGGCTCGATCGTGTCTATATTTTAATCCTCTAAATTTACCGGCGGGAACAATTGTCTTTTCGGCGTACTCTGCAATGTTTGAATTGCTTTTTCGTGTAGGTATATTGCCGATATATTCGATTGCAAGATCACAGTCATAATTTCGGCTCATATTTTTTTATAGACTTTATTAAATTTTTTTTTGTAGTATCGGCTGCCTCTAAGCAAAGATTTATAAATCCCTCTTTAATTTTTGGGGTACATTGACCTGATTCTATTCCTGCGTTTACCGCGTCTTCAATCCATACTCCAGCGGTTCGTTCGATGGTGCTGTTTAATTTTTCGATGTATTTAAATACGACAAGTTGTGCAAATTCTGTATCAATATATTTTTTCTGTAATATTTCAGCTTGCATTTCTTTTTTTTTCATGTCAGCAAGTTTGGCCCGGCGGTTTATTTCAGCTGCTGATAATTCATCAATATTTTCATGTTTATCTTCGTTGCCATTATTTTTAGTAGTTTTTTTTACAACTTTCTTTGACGTACTTTTCTTTTTAGCTGATTTCTTTACAGGTTTCTTTACAGGTTTCTTTGACGGTTTTTCACGTGGTCCTGATTGTGGGTTAGTTTCTATGTAAAATTTTACGTCGTGATCTTCGGTGTCATAATAGACAACTTTTCCTTTTTTTTCGCACGGTGAAATAATTCCTTCGCGCGCTGCTTTTGACACCGCCTGTTTGGTAATGCCGATTAAATCGGCCAGTTGAGTAGTCGTTAATTTTGCCATGCGGTTAATATAATATAATCAGGGGCATTTTGTCAACTCGATTTTGTAATGCGAATTGTCAAAGGCCGCGAGTCGCGATTATAG
>Ga0272442_10001464_pt1 | contig 35940 bp, 30 predicted proteins | sample SSMForm2O_FD_200262 | JGI IMG/M metagenome (GOLD analysis project Ga0272442, IMG submission 200262) | Marine sediment archaeal communities from Little Sippewissett salt marsh, Falmouth, MA, United States - SSM-Form-2O | ecosystem: Environmental > Aquatic > Marine > Wetlands > Sediment ... | reverse complement strand
TGAGCTCTGATAGTGACGCCCTCTACAGGCAATAGCAATATAGAAAATCCGGATTCAGCTTGACAGCCAAGTGTAAATTCATATAATATAATAGGTATGATGAATGATTAATAATGTGCATAAACAGGAAAATGGCATTGAATTATATACAGAGAGTAATCAGAGACACCCCCACACGATTATGGATAAACAATCCTACCGGGGATGATCTAGAAAAGGCTGTTGCCACGGGAGCGATTTGCGGCACATCGAATCCCTCTTACTGTTCTAAGCTCTTGCAGAGAGAGCCTGAGTATATTCGGAAGATCATCGACACTGTGATCCAAGAGATAGAAGATGAGGATGCCGCCGCGGACGTGATATATCAAAGAGCAACTGCAAGATTCATGAACGCCTTTCTCTCTATATATGAAAAAAGTGGCGGTCGCCAAGGCTTCGTTACCATGCAGGATAATCCTGAAAAAGATGAGGATTCGCAGGCCATTGTGGATGCCACTGTGAGGCATAGTCGGGTAGGTAGGAATTATATGGCCAAGATCCCGGTCATTGAACCGGGCATGGAAGCGATGGCTATTCTCGTTGAGAGAAACGTTCCGATTTGTGCAACAGAATGCTTTTCCATAGCCCAAACGGTTTCTATGTGTGAGCTTTATGAACACATTTCCAAGAGATGCGGTAAAAGCCCCCCCTTCTTTATCACTCATATCACAGGCATTTTTGACGAGGAGATCCGGGCTTATGTAGAGAGAGAAAAAATAGATATAGACCCTTCAATCCTTGTTCAGGCAGGATGCATCGTTGCCCGCAAGGAGTATCGAATTCTCAAGGAACGAGGTTATCGAACCACCTTATTGGGCGGAGGGGCTAGAGGATTGCACCACTTCACAGAGTTTGTCGGGGGCGACATCCATGTAACGCTCAATTGGAGTACGATTGAAGATCTGATTAGATCCGATCGTTCCGTTACTCGCAGAATTGATATAGAGACACCGGAGGAAATTATCGAGGAACTCAGTGAGAAGCTGCCGGACTTCAAGAGAGCCTACTACGAAGATGGACTTAAACCTCCAGAGTACAAAAACTTTGCGCCCTTACAACGCTTTAGAAATAGTTTTCTTAAAGGATGGGCTCATTTACGTGCAGAGATAAAAGAGCGAAGAGAGTTGAGGAACCAGTGAACATCGAGGAAATCAAGGCATTTTTGTCATCAGCCAGGATCATAGACCTCTCCAAAAAAGTTATACCGGGAAAAGCGGCAGGACCCTTTGAAACTGGGGCCAGAAAGTACGAAATAACGCCTTTTACCTATCCCCCGGGAGAGCTAATGCACACCATCGAAATGGAAAGTCACATTTCCACGCACATAGAAGCCCCTAATCACTATGTCACACCGCGTTATGGTAGAAAGGCAAAAGACATAAGTGAGTTGCCATTAGAGAAGCTTTTCGGCATTGCCGTTTTCATAAACTGCAAAGATCTTCCGGCCAAGACAGCAATTGACATAGCATTTCTAGAAAAATTCGAAATTAAGGAAAATGAAATTGTACTCTTCGGAAACTCATCCCACTCGGCGGCGGACCGCTGCTATCTGTCGAAGGAAGGAGTAGAGTATCTTGTTCAGAAAAAGATCAAGATGGCCGGCGTCGACGATACTGTTTTTGGAGAAAATCCTAAATATCGACTAAAGGATTTTGAGAAATACCATACCCACGATCAGTTGTTATCCAATGAGATACCGCTTATCGAGGGGCTGGCAAATCTCGGTGAATTGAGGAAAGAAAGATTCCTTTTTATTGGCTTCCCAGCACGGATGGGTGGATTGGAATCTTTCCCGATCCGCGCAGTAGCTATCGAGGAACTCGAGTAGTCAAATTAGATATCTGATTAAAATACTTTATTGGAGTCAAACATGGATAAGGAAAAACTAGCCGTAACCACAGCCTGCTATGTGGGACATACCTTAGACGATGCCCTAGAAGGTATCTCTGAGGCCGGTTTTCCCAGTGTCGAGATAGTAGCAGCACGGGGCGTTCCGGGGGCGGAACATATAAAACCCGTCTCCACAGGAGAAAAAGAAATAGCATCCCTAAAAAAGAAACTAATCGATGCCAATCTCAAATTGATCTCCATCGCCGGTTACTCGGATCTAACCAAGCCCGAAAGCGTGGCCTACACGAAGAAATGCCTCGATGTAGCGCAAAAACTGGGAGTGGAAATTATAACCACAGGATGCGGCAGGGATGCTTCCCCTGAGGCTGTCAAGCAGTTCTACAAGAACATGGAAGAGTTGGGTGATTACGCCTTGGGCAAAGGGGTCACTATCGGCGTAGAAACTCATGGTGGAATCACACCGACCGGCGAGCAGCTCGCCAAAGCCATCGAAAAGATCAACTCAAAGGCTGTTCGAATCAACTATGATACCGGCAACGTGATCTACTATGGAGGAGTTAGGCCGGAAAAAGATATCCATTATGTGTTGGAACATTTAGTCCATGTTCATCTAAAAGACAATATCGGGGGCAAAGAGTCTTACAACTTTCCTCCCATAGGGGAAGGAACTGTCGATTTTGAAGCCATCTTCAAAATTCTACAGGAAGACAACTACACAGGGGGATTTTCCGTAGAGATTGAGTATGAAAAAGGCAGGGAGAAAACAGTCGATTTGATCGATCGAGGAGTCGTAAGCTCTTTTACCTTTATAGATGAACTCTGGAGTAGATTGAGTTCCAAGTAGATATGTAGATGCTGCGATCTCTATTGAGCAGAGATCCACCAGACAAGGAAAATCTGTAACTGCTGTTTTTTGTGAAATCGAGGTTGACAAAAAGCACTGTGTAATTTAGTTTTATTGTAAAATTGTAAAACAATATTACAATATGTTATGAGACCTGTAAGAAGAGAGACACTCCCTGTTTTAGTCGCAAATGAAATCAGGAATGATATCGATAAAGGCACTTTTAAACCCGGCGATAAACTTCCAACAGAAAACGAACTATGTAAGATCCTTGGCGTAGGAAGACCAACGCTTCGAGAAGCCTTACGGTATTTAGAAGGGCAACAGTTAATTGAGTTCAAATATGGAGAGGGTTCATACGTTGTGGACAGCATACAACTAAAAAAAGTCAGAACAACAAGTCTGAAGAGAGAAGTGATATTGGAATTGTTGGAGTATGAAATAATTCAGTCAGAAGAAGAAGGAAAGGACGTTTCAGCGCAAATCAAGAAAAAAGCGAAGGTTCTTATGAAAGATGGATCGCTCGAAGAGTTGGAACGTTTCTATTTTGAGTTGGGCAGTCTAAAACAAAGAGCGGATTTCCAGTATATAGAACCAACACAAATTGACGAAATCTTGAAAAATGCTTCCACTGATCATAGCTCTAGTATCAAAATACCCAAAGACGAAATTTTAGTCGATCGCCTGCATGGTGCGTGGCTGGGACGCTGTGTCGGTTGCATAATGGGAAAGCCGGTTGAAGGATGGACAAAGCAACAGATTGAATCGTATCTAAAAACAACGGGTACGTACCCTCTTGAGGACTATTTTGTATTTCGTTCTGATAAAACCCAAGATAGTGATCAATCATTTCACCCCACCTTGCGTGAATCTACCCGCGGACACATAAGTTTCGCTGCTCGAGACGATGACTTGGATTACACAATTCTGAATTTGAAGGTTATAAAAGAGAACGGCTTTAAGTTCACTCCAGAGGATATTGCGGAAGCGTGGCTTTCCTACCTTCCGTTCAAGAAGGTCTATACTGCGGAGCGACAAGCCTACTTGAATCTTGTTAATGAGATTGAACCCCCGGCATCGGCCACTTATCGAAATCCTTTCCGAGAGTGGATAGGAGCCCAAATAAGAGCAGATATTTTTGGATACTTGGCTCCGGGGGATGCAGCATTAGCTGCCCAACTAGCATATAAGGATGCGAGTGTCTCCCATTTGAAAAATGGTATCTACGGTGAGATGTTTATCGCAGCCCTGATCGCTGTTGCTTTTATAAACGATGACTTGGAACAAATGATAAGAATCGGGCTATCCCTTATACCAGAAAAATCTCGTTTGCACGAAATGATAGAGAACGTTTTGACTTGGAGCAAAGAGCAAAAGAGTTGGAAAGATGTCTGGGAGATGGTGAATAAAGAGTACGGAAAATACCATTGGATCCACGTACTACCAAATCTGGCATTCGTGCTTATAGGTCTGATTTGGGGGGGTGGTGATTTTAGGAAGACAACAACAATCACAGTAATGTGCGGTTCCGATACTGACTGCAATGGAGCTACTGTCGGGTCAATTATAGGTGCAATGAAAGGAAAAAATGCTATACCAGGAACACTTATCAATCCACTAAACGATAGAATTAAAAGCGCGGTTTTTGGATATTCGGATACAAAGATAAGCAGCTTGGCACAAGAAACTGTGGAGTTGGTGGAATCAATTGAGCAGCATTAGTTTAGTATTTCTATTTAGTAAATTTTCAAGGAAGGGGGTGATCTCGATTTATTGCGTCGCCTAAGCAAGTTAGTAAATCCTGAAAAAAACAGAGGAGGAAGACTATGAAAAAGAGAAAATCAGTTACTCTGATAGTCCTATCAGTGGCTCTGATCCTCGTTTGTACAACGGGTTTCGCGGGAGGCAAAAAAGAAGCAGAACCACCTGAAGAGGTTGTGGTGCACGTGAAAGAAGGAAAATTCAATGAGGCGCCAATTCTATCTGACCTGGTGGCCAAGGGAGAACTTCGCCCGGTCGATGAAAGGCTCCCAAAGGATCCATTGGTGGTAGAACCGATAGAAGGGATAGGGAAATATGGAGGCACTTTGCACGTTTTGGCTGCGAATCCCAATCCCTGGCAAGACCTGGCCGAAAGTACGGAACGTGCAGGATTTCTACTGCGCATTCTGCCGGGGGGAAAAGTTGTGGGTAACTTGGCAGAAGGGTATGAACTCTCGGCTGATAAGAAGAGCCTGACCCTCTATCTGAGAGAGGGAGTAAAATGGTCAGATGGCCAACCTTTTACCGTAGATGACATCATTTTTACTTTCGAAGATATGCATTGGAATGAGCACGTCGAATCATGGAATATGCACCCCGATATTGTGGGGGTTAGTAAGATCGATGATTACACAATGCGCTTCGAAAGCGATGGCTCCCTCGCGATGTTTCCACTGAAGCTGGCAACCTGGGTTGGCGGCAGTTGGATCTGCTTCCATCCCAAGCATTACCTGCAGAAGTGGCACATAAAATACAACCCAAACGCCGATGAGCTGGCTAAAGAGGAGGGTTTTGAAACTTGGGGAGAAGTTTTTCTCAGTCACTCCGCCTATTCTATGCCCCAGCGTGATTTTGAACTTCCCTCCTTGGATCCTTTTCTACTCAAGGAGTTCACCACTAACATCAAAGTCCACGAACGGAACCCCTATTATTGGGCGGTGGATACAGCCGGGAATCAACTGCCCTACATAGACAAGATCGTTCAGACCATTGTCGATGCAGAAGTATATCAAATGAAGATCATCAGCGGTGAAGCAGATATTGCCGGTTCCATGACATCCTTCGACAACTTTTCTCTTTATAAGGAAAATGAAGAACAGGCAGGATATCGGACCGTACTTATTCCCGGGCCCAGTGGGGCTGATATCGCCCTCGCCGCGAATTTCAATTATCCTGATCCAGATTTACGAAAAGTCTATCGGGACGTGAGATTCAGACAAGCCCTTTCCCTTGCCATCAATCGTCAAGAAATTAATGAATCCCTGTTCTTTGGTAAGGCTGTTCCCCGTCAAGCAACGGTTATTCCTAAATCCAGTTTCTATCAACAGAAATGGGCTGAGGCCTTTGCAGAGTACAACCCGGAGGAGGCAAACCGTCTTCTAGATGCGATAGGTCTTACCGCTCGAGACAAAGATGGCTTCCGTATAGGTCCCGATGGAAAAACAATGTTCCTACTGGTTGAGTACCCAGACAGAATTCCGACGGCTCCTTTAGAACTTATAAAGGAGTATTGGGAAGCGGCAGGCATAAAAGTGATGCTCAAAGTTGAAGCCGGCCCATTTTTCGAAGAGCGCGTGTCCGCTATCGATCATGTTGTTTTGGCCGGTTCCATAGGGGGCGAAGGCGAGGAGGTAACGAATATCAGCGATAATGGCGGTGTCTGGAATCCCCTGCAAAGCGGTGGTGCTGATTTTGGCTACTGTGTTGACTGGTTTTTCTGGAATTATGCACAGCAAGAAATAGAGGCTGGCAATGCGACTCTGGAGGATTTTGAAGGAGGGAAACTTCCCGGCGAGGAACCTCCCGCAGAAATATATCAGCTTAAGGAGTGGTGGGACCAAATAAATCAATCGGAGTTCGGATCAAAAGAGTATATCGAGCTGTGTCAGAAGGTGTATGATTTTCATGCTCAGAATCTTTTTGTCATCGGTGTTATTGGCATGGTTCCTCATGTCTATATTGCCAAGAAAAGTATAGGCAATGTACCTCAGGAGTATGGTCCGGGCATGTCCTGGCCGATCGCGCTGAATGTATATGCAAATCAACTCTTTTTCAGAGAATAGATAGCTGCTCTATGGGTTGAAGTCGGCTACATCCTGGCTTCAACCCAAATTTTATTACAAAATCAATACAGAACCGACAGCTTTCGGGCTGCAGAAAGATATTACTAATGGAAAAACCGAATAAGCCCAATATTCTATTTATTTTCGCTGACCAACTGAGGGCTTGCTCTTTGCCTCTCTATGGGGAAACCCAGATTGCTACCCCCAATATCGATCGCCTAGCCGCTGAAGGGATTACATTCACCAACGCTGTTTCCTCCTGTCCCCTATGCACACCGTATCGCTCCATGCTTCTTACAGGACGCCACCCTCAGAGCACCGGACATGTGGTCAACTTCGTAAGAACACGGCACGATGAAATTGGCATCGGCGATGCGTTTAGTCATGCCGGTTATCGAACTGGCTGGATAGGAAAATGGCACTTGCATACAGGTTCTTTTCCCCAGATAGAAGGTGAGGATTTTGTTCCTCGAGGACGAGATCGTCTTGGCTTCGAGTATTGGCGAGCATACAACTTCCACTCAGAATACTTCAACGGTTGGGTGAATACAGGCGACTGGGGTAATGAGTGCTGGCAAGGATACGAAACCGAAGCCCTCACGCGCTATGTTTTTGAGTTTCTCGAGGAAACTGCAGACCAGCCCTTCTGCCTCTTTCTATCACCGCATCAACCGCACTATACATATACAGAAAAGTTTGCCCCTGAAAAGTACTATGAAAACATACCGGAACAGTTAGCACTTCCTGGAAATGTCCCCGACTCATGGAAGGCCGAATCGCTAAAAGTTTACAAGCACTACCTGGCTATGGTTCTCGCCCTAGATGCAATGGTTGGGCAATTGATCGAATATCTCGACAAAACCAGTAAAAGAGAAAACACATTGGTTGTTTTGACTTCCGATCACGGTACCCAAATGGGAGCCAACGGGATTGCTCCCTGGGCAAAGAAAAACCCATATATGGAATCACTAAAGGTCCCTTTCATAATGAGCCTTCCCGGCGTTTTGGAAGGTGGTTGCCGTAGAAACCCTCTCATCGCCCCGGTAGATATTTTCCCAACCCTCTGCGCCCTCAGTGGGATTCCCATTCCTAAAACTGTTGAAGGTTACAATCTTTCAGAGGCCGTTCTGGGCATTCCAGGTGCTTTTGAACAAGATTGTGTATTAACTATGAATTTCTCAAAAGGACATGATTATCTGCTTGACGGCCAAGAATGGCGCGGGCTTATCAATAAAAAGTATATCTACAACAAATGGCTGGATGGCAAAATAGAGCTTTTCGATATCGAGGCCGATCCGCTTCTTTTGCATAATGAGGTGAACAACCCCCAGCTAAGCGATAAGAAAAAATCTCTGGAAAAACAATTAGAGAAGTTCCTGGTAGAACGGGGCGATGCATTTCAGACGGGGTATAGCTACAGAAGTTGGTTTGATCCCCAGCGCAGAGTTTGCCGCAACGGCTTTGGTTTTCTAGGTGATCCCGAAAAGGAACCGGACTGGTCTCTGTTAGCATAGGCACGTAGAATATCATAAAATAAGAAACGCCCTGATCCAAATATATTTGGGGGAAGCCGGGATGATAAAATACAACAAGGAAAAGTTGCTCAATGGACGCTGGAAGTTCAAAACAGATTCCGAAGGTTTGGGAGATTACTATCCCAGGCTTGTAGTCAGATTTTTTCAGAAGGACTGCAAATATTTTGATACAGACTATGACGACAGAGATTGGGAAGAAATAAAAGTTCCTGCTTGCTGGCAATCTGAGGGTTACGATTATAATGGCATAGCCTGGTACAGGACTAGGTTTGTCTATTCGCCAGATGAACAGAACAACGTAGTTCGATTATTCTTTAAAGGGGTAGACTATTTTGCAGATGTTTGGTGCAACGGGTATTACCTCGGTTCTCATGAAGGGTTCTTCAATCACTTCTACTGTGATGTTTCCCAATACCTGCGGAATGGAGAGAATCTCTTGGTAGTCAGAGTAGAATCACCGAATGACACAAATGTAAAGGTGCGACCATATGAAAAAACCCTGATCAAGGGGGCTCTCCAGGATGTGGATATCAATGATCTTACGGTAAATCCGGGCGGGATTTATGACGATGTAAAGCTTCTGTTCAGCAGGGACATCTACATCGAACGTTTGAAGATATCAACGTTCCTAGATTTAAATGAAAAGGAGGCAAAAATACTATGTAAAATCAACCTGGTAAACACAACTGTAAAACGCAAAGAAGTAGATCTGGAAGTTTTGCTTTGCCCTGCAAATTTCTCGGGAAAAGAAATTCGGATAAAACGAACGGAACTGCTGGCTCCGGGGCCGTCTGAAAAAGATCTGTGGATATCTGTCAATGAGCCTGTCCTATGGTGGCCCTGGGACATGGGAGAGCCAAATCTGTATAAGATAGATCTTAGGGTTACAGAAAAGAACCGCCTGTTAGATAGAGTTGCCGAACGAATTGGCATCAGAGATTTACATAAAAAGGATGGGGATTGGATATGCTTTATCAATGGCAAACGCATTTTCTTTAGAGGGACCAATTATCTATCCGATCAGCTTATATCCAATATGAACCGCGAAAAATACGAGATAGATGTTGGGCTTATGGTCGAAGCAAATATGAATATGGTGAGGCCTTTCTGTGTTGTCGAAAAAGAGGAGTTCTATGATATCTGTGACGAGATGGGAGTGCTCATTTATCAGGATTTCCCAATCCAGTGGGTGATGAGCAACTCTAGCGATCTGGTTAGAAGGGCTCTACCGCAGGCAAGGGATATGATCAATCAGCTTTATAATCATCCTTCCATAATTATCTGGTGCTATGGCAGCGAGCCGTCACCGGACAACTTTGAAAAGCTTGGGATGGCTTTGTCATCGGCATCCGCCAGAGAAGATCCGTATAGATTTGTACAGCAAGGTAATGGTATATCGGAATGGAAGGATCTAAAGGATAAGTATAATTGGCCGATTGATTTCCATTTTTACTGCGGCTGGTACCCGCCTGAGACAATTGAATCTGCATTCGAGCGAGAACCAGGATTGACTGTAGAAGACACCATGGAAGATCTTAGAATAGTCAACAAACAACTTTTACAGTTCGTTACCGAATATGGCTCACAATCACTTCCGGAATTAGCCTCTTTGAAGAAATTTATTTCTGCTGAAGATCGTTGGCCTCCGAACTGGAGGATATATAAAAATCACTGTATGCAGGAAGAATTTGTGCTTCAAAGAGTCGGAAATCCTGATAGCCTGGAGGAAATGATAGAGAAGAGCCAGGAGTATCAAGCATTGCAGCTGAAATATCATACCGAGTTCTATAGACGTCATAAGTTCAATCCCTGTAATGGAGCGCTTCAATTTATTTTCAATGATTGCTGGCCCTCGATATCCTGGTCGATAGTTGATTATTACAGAAAGAAGAAGAAAGGCTACTACGCTTTGAAGCATGCTTTCAATCCACTATACATCATGATGGACTGGCCATATCTTGCGGGAGAAAAAGCGGGCGGTACCTTTTCAAAAAGTGTGTACATAGTGAATGACTATCAGTACGAATACAAGGCGTTATTGGTAAAATGGCTGATTCTCGATTCTACGAATAATGCATTGGAAAGCAAGGAGTTAAGCTGCAGTGTGCCCGCAAACAGCTTAACCAGTGTAGATGAGATTTGTTGGGAAGTTCCAAAAGGTGCGTGTAATTATCGAATAAGATTGGAGCTAAGAGATTCTAAGGAGCTGAAATCCTTCAACGAATACATTTTCAAGGCTGTATAATAACAGTGGTTAAATATATTCTTCGAAGAATTTTATGGATGCTGATAGTACTACTAGCTGTTTCTGTTGTTGCCTTTATCATAATTCAGCTTCCCCCTGGTGATTACCTAACGTCGATGATCTCACGTCTTCGATCAATGGGAGTTGCTTTTGATCAAGTACAGATCCGTGCTTTTGAAAAACAGTACGGATTGGACCTCCCAATTTATGTCCAATACTTCAAGTGGATGTGGAACATGCTTCATGGTGATTTCGGTAAATCCCTTCAGTGGAATGCACCCGTACGCGAGCTAATCGGTGAGAGACTTTTGCTAACTGTCATTATATCTGTATTGACTCTTCTCTTCGCCTATGTTGTTGCCATACCGATTGGTATATACTCGGCCACCCATCAATATTCCTTAGCTGATTATGGCTTCACCGTACTTGGGTTTATTGGACTGGCAACCCCAAACTTCCTTCTCGCCCTAATCTTGATGTATGTTTTTTACAAATATTTTGGGATAAGTGCAGGCGGACTTTTTTCTATAGAATATCAATTAGCTCCCTGGAGTATGGCTAAATTTCTAGATCTGCTAAAACACCTTCCTATCCCAATCATAGTAATTGGCACGGCAGGCACAGCCTCGATTGTTAGAGTGATGCGGGGGTGTTTATTGGATGAGCTTCGCAAGCAATATGTTATTACAGCTCGAGCAAAAGGAGTTTCAGAAAAAGTTCTTCTATTTAAGTATCCTGTAAGAGTAGCCATCAATCCAATTGTCAGTACGATCGGGTGGACACTTCCGGTTATTGTATCAGGAGAGACTATTACAGCCATCGTATTGAATTTACCAACGACCGGTCCTCTGCTATTACAGGCGCTTCTATTCGAGGATATGTATTTGGCTGGAAGTATCGTCATGCTTTTGACTTTTTTAATCGTTATAGGGACGCTTCTCTCTGACATCCTGCTGGTTTGGATGGATCCCCGTATCCGGTATGTAAAAAGAGGCATTTAGTTATGCCAAGGACGCGCGACAAGCTTACTGCTGAACAGCGTTATTATCTTGCAACCCAGTGGCAGCTAATATGGAGAAAATTAAAGAAACACAAATTAGCTCTCATTGGGATTACAGTGTTAATCATTCTATATGCTACTGCCCTATTTTGTGAGTTCTTTTCTCCCTATAGCATATCAAAAAGATTTCCAGAATACATTTACTGTCAACCTCAGAGAATTCGTTTTTTTGATGGAAAGAGCATCAGTTTCAGACCTTTTGTGTATGGTTATCAGAGAGACCGAGATGCGGTAACACTGCGTAGAATATACCGCATAGACGAGGACAAGAAGTACTATATCTATCTCTTTGTCCACGGTGATGAGTACAAGATATGCAATATCCTTCCTATGGATATTCACTTTTTTGGATTAAAGGATCAGAAAGGTGTCATATTTATTTTTGGCACAGATAAACTAGGAAGAGACTTATTCTCGCGAAATGTCTATGCCGCGAGAGTTTCTCTATCTATAGGATTGGTGGGTGTCGCTGTGAGTTTTATTCTGGGATGCCTGTTTGGTGGAATATCGGGCTACTATGGGGGGGCCGTTGATACTGTTATTCAGAGAATTATTGAATTTCTGCTTTCTATACCGACGATTCCTCTGTGGATGGCTCTAAGCGCCGCCCTACCCCCCCGCTGGTCGCCCCTAAAGGTCTATTTTGGCATCACGGTAATTCTCTCTGTTATTGGCTGGACCGGTTTGGCTCGGGTTGTTAGAGGAAAATTCTTAGAACTGAGAGAAGAAGATTTCATAATGGCTGCTGAAATCAGCGGGCTCAGGAAAGGACAAATAATCTTACGCCATCTCATTCCTTCGTTTACCAGTTATTTAATTGTAAATCTTACTCTAAGCATACCATGGATGATTTTAGGTGAAACCTCCTTAAGCTTTCTCGGATTGGGCATAAGAGCTCCGGCGGTTAGTTGGGGCGTATTGTTAAAGGATGCCCAAAACGTAAGGACCTTGGTACATGCTCCCTGGCTTCTAATCCCTGGCATTTTCGTAGTTGTAACCGTTTTAGCCTTCAATTTCGTTGGCGACGGCATACGCGATGCAGCAGATCCATATAAGTGACGGAAATTTACAGTGACAAAAAAAAGTGATGCTATATTAGAAGCAAAAAACTTGAAAACCTATTTCCGTCTCGACGAAGGTACTTTGAAAGCGGTGGATGGAGTGAATTTCAAAATAGAAGAAGGCAAAACCATGGGTTTGGTAGGAGAGTCAGGATGCGGGAAGAGTGTTACTGCCTATTCTCTTTTAAAAATTATTCCTCCGGAAGCAAGCGGTAGCGGTGAGGTTCTACTACGGCGAAAAATCAAACCCGGGACATACGAAGTAATTGACATAATGAAAATGGATATAAGGGGTAAAGCAATTAGAGAGATCCGAGGAAAAGAGATATCCATGATCTTCCAAGAGCCAATGACTTCCTTATCCCCAGTTCATTCAATCGGGAATCAGATCCTCGAGGCAATATACTTGCATAAGACCAAGGAAAAAAAACAAGCCAGAGAATTGGCACTCGAAATACTAAAAAAGGTTGGAGTAGCCAATCCCGCTCAGACAATAGAAGACTACCCCCATCATCTATCGGGGGGTATGCGTCAAAGAGCGATGATCGCCATGGCACTATGCTCTCATCCCGCTCTTCTCATAGCAGATGAGCCGACAACCTCCCTGGACGTTACTGTCCAAGCCCAGGTGCTTGATCTTATGAAGTCTTTACAGGCAGAGTTTGGAATGTCGATTCTGTTCATTACCCACGACCTCGGTGTTATTGCGGAAATGACAGATGTGGTAACCGTCATGTACCTCGGTAAAATTGTTGAATGCGGCACAGTGGGAGATATCTTCGATGAACCTCTTCATCCCTATACGCAGGCGTTATTGAAATCTATTCCCCAAGTAGGTGCAAAAGCGAAATCTCCTCTTCAGGCGATTCAAGGCAGCGTCCCGGTGCCTCTGGATTTCCCGATTATGTGCCCATTTTTCTCTCGTTGTTCCCAGGCTAGACAAGGGATGTGCGATACAGCTTTCCCACCGGAAACCCTGATTAAAAACGAACACAGGGTGAGCTGCTTTCTCTATTCCTCCTGAGACTAGTATACGATGATAGAAATGCTGCAATGATACAAAGCAACCTGGTTGAGATCATAACTTTGAAGAAGTACTTCCCCATCGAGCCCGGCTTGTTCCGCCATGTATCTGGTTACATAAGAGCCGTCGATGATGTCACACTTTCAGTGAGAAAAGGCGAAACTCTTGGTTTGGTGGGAGAATCAGGTTGTGGGAAAACAACACTTGGTCGCTGCATCCTAAGAGCAATAACACCCACTGCGGGGAAAATACTCTTTCAGCGTAGTAATCACGAGACAGTAGATATCGTTACCCTGAAGGATGCGCAGCTTCGGTCAGTACGAAAAGATATGCAGATGATCTTCCAAGATCCCTATTCCTCACTGGATCCCAGAATGTCTGTATTGGATATCATTGGCGAGCCAATTTGGGCCAATAATATTGCCCGGGGCGAGGAGTTGGAATACAAAGTGAGAGAGTTGGCCGATATTGTTGGCCTAAATACCAAACACCTCAAGCGCTATCCCCATGCCTTTAGTGGCGGTCAGCGCCAACGTATAGGTATTGCCAGAGCTCTATCGACAAATCCCCAATTCATTGTCGCCGACGAGCCGGTTTCGGCTCTAGATGTTTCTATCCGAGCACAAATTCTGAACCTTCTTCAAAATCTACAACAGAAGTTCGATTTAACCTATCTATTCATTTCTCATGATTTAAGCGTCATCCAATATGTTTCCGATAAAGTTGCCGTAATGTATGTCGGTAAGATTGTCGAATTGGCAGAGACTGACGAGCTGTTTTTTTCTCCGAAACACCCTTACACAGAGGCGCTGTTATCCGCTGTTCCCAAGGCCAATCCGCACATAAAAATGAAGAGAATTATCTTGCCAGGTGAGGTTCCCAATCCGGCTAATCCTCCTTCTGGATGTACTTTTCATCCACGATGTCTTTACGCCGAGCGAATATGTCAAGAAGAGGAACCGGAGCTGAGAAAAATAGGGGTATCCCGAACAGTGGCCTGTCATTTTGCCGAGAAACTTAATTTACAAGGTGTCTCAGATTGATTGTAACAGCCATAGTCATACTGGTTGCCAGCATTGTTTGCTTTACGATACTTTTCCGACTAACCATTGTATCACTAAGCAAGTTTATTTGTGGATCTGTAGAGGAGAAACATAGAGCAGCGGAGATCATTATTTCAACGGGTAAGATCCCAGAAATGTGGATTGGTGAAATAGGTAAAAGGATTCGGACCTTGGAAAAACTTGAGAATAGGGCAGAAGACCTAGTCGCGGAGCAAAAAAAAACAAAGATGGCAGCTGTTAGAAGGCTGGATAATTTGAAGAAGTATTTTAGGAAATCAAAATTCGTGCAGGACGAGGAGGCACGGAATATACTCATAGACAAACTTAACAAAGTTAAGGTCGTCTGGGAGCAGAGAAGCTGGGAAGAAATCGCCCAAAACTGCAGCAAATAACTGATATAACGGGATTTTTTAGCCTATCATCGTTACTCCTTCCTCTTTCTTCTACAAATTCAATAGTCCAAAGAACCTTTAGAAACTGCGCCTCTCCCTTGACAAAGAAATCAAAATATGTATAATATAATAGGTATGATGAATTACATACCAGTATATGCTTTCAGCGGACATAGTCATAAATATTCATAAAAGGAGTCTGTATGAACACATACAAAGTTGGCATTGTAGGTTTTGGTTGGGCCGCGGGAGCTCATTTTCAGTCGTTTATAGACCTACCAAATTTTGAGCCAGTGGCTGTTATGTCCAGAAGGGATCTGGATCCGGCACAAATCAAATCCCAATACGGCGTCGAGGTAAAAGTATATAACGACTACGATAAATTCTTGAATGATAAGGAAATACAAGTTGTCGACATTTGCACGGAAAATCCTTTACATCCTATACAAACAATAAAGGCTGCAGAAGCAAAAAAGAACCTAATTATTGAAAAACCGATGACCCTAGAGTATGAGGACGGCCTCAAAATGATCGAGGCCTGCCAAAAGAACAAGGTAAAAACATCGGTTTGCTTTGAGTGTCGCTTCATTTCTGTTGCCAGAACCATGAAAACGATTATTAGCCAAGGTCTCATAGGAGATGTTTACTACATTGAATGCGACTATTTTCATCCCGTAGGTCCTTGGTATCGGCAATTTGATTGGGTCGCCAAGAAAAATGTTGCAGGTACAAGTTTCTTGCATGCAGGCGTACATGCTCTCGACCTGATGCTCTGGTTGACCGGCGGCCAGGCTGAGGAAGTCTTTTCATATTCGACCAGGAATCCCAACGAGGTATACAAACTCTACGAATATGATGGGACCCGAGTGGCTGTGGTCAAGTTCAAAGACAGTCCTTTGGTTGGTAAAGCTGCATCCGTCATCGACTGCATGCAACCTTACTTCTTCAATTTGAATGTCGTGGGATCTTTAGGCACGCTGAAAAATGACCTGTTCTACAGTGAGAAAATAGAAGGATTGAACGGATGGAGCAAGCTGGATGTGCAACTAATTGATAGTGGAGACGTTGCGCATCATCCCTATAGAGAGCAATTTGCTTTTTACGCCAAATGCCTGGATGAAGGAAAGGACCCACATAACAACATTCAAAGTGCTTTTGAGACTCATAAGGTCGCTTTCGCGATAGATAAATCCGCTGAAACCGGTAAACCGGTAAGTCTAAGTGAATTCAAATAATCTAGGGCTCTGACTAACGGATCGTTGATCCGCAGGAGATATCTTGTAAGGAGGCTTTTTAGCATGAAAAGCACATCTAAAATGATCGTTGCGATCTTGTTATGCCTGTTCCTGCCAGTAATGGGAATAGGGGCAGGTGGACAGCAAGGGGAAACAGGAACTGCAGAACCTGTGAAGCTGACTGTCGCCTACCACTGGACCGGCACAGACAGCAAAGCGCCCGTCTGGGAAGCCCGGATTAAGGAGTTCCAGTCAGCACATCCGGAGATCGAGCTCGAGCTGGTAGTTAGAGGAGGTGATGCGCATCGGCACGGCGTGTCGCAGGAGTTTGCGGCTGGCAATCCACCTGATGTTTTCGTCTATTGGTCTGATGAAAATTATGCAGGTCTCTTTAAGAGGGATGGACTACTACTCGATTTGACCGATTTTGTTAAATCCGATCCGGATCTGAAAAACCGTTACAATCCCTCCGGACTAGTAAAGGATTCATACCAGGGAAGATACTACGGAATACCACTTACCAGTTACTACTGTTTCATGTATGTCAATGAAAAAATGCTTAAAAAATACGCTCTTGCTCTTCCAACAACCTATGACGTATTTATGTCTTCTATGGAAAAAATGAAGGGACAAGGAGTTTTGCCCTTTACCACCCTAGCGGCTGGTGGAGATATTGAGCTTCTCTGGAGTGCGATTCTACTGAAGCAGGCTCCTATCTCGGAAATAGAAGATGTGGTTTCGGGTAAAACAAGTTTTGACAATCCCGATTTCGTTAAGACAACAAACATGTTTCAAGACATCTCAGGATATTTACAGCCTGGCTTAATAGCCGAGGATTATGAGTATCCTATGCTTCAGTATAACAACGGGGAAACTCCTATGGCTTACAGTGCTTCCTGGATGATCGGAACCGTTGGAGGAGAAGTTGCTGAATCGACAGTCGCAATGCAGTTTCCCAAAATTGCCGGCTCTAAGGCAGATCCCAAGGTCATCATGGGCGGTCACGCGATGAGCCTTTATGCAAGTTCACAAGTTGGAAAGGATGAAGATAAAGAGGCGGCAGCGAAAACCTTTATGAAGTTCATGAGTGATCCGGTCGTATACGCCAGGCTTACTGAAGAAGCAGGATCTATTACTGCAGGTCTCAACATACCTTACGATAAGAGCAAGGTGAATCCCATTATTGGTAGCCTAATGAAGTTAACTGCCGATCTCAGCCCATACGCAATGTTTAGTGCACTTTGTGATGCGGTGACCTGTGATGAGATGAAGAATCTTCTCGACGGCATTGTCGTAGGCTCTGCAAGTATCGATGACTTTGTAAAAGGGACAAATCAGTCTTTAATCGACAACAGACAGTGACAGATGACTGAGAAGTAAATGTTCTAATCAGGGGGAAGATGTTTAAGAGAGACTCTTCCCCCTAAAATATTCTTACTGCGTATTTAAGAGAAAATCCTTTTCTAGTTGATATATACAGTTTAGAACGGATATGTATCGAAGAAATAAAATAATCATTCCCCTTTTCATCTTGCCCGCATTGATTCTTTACATAACTTTCATGGTCTATCCCATCTTTTGGACAGTCTTTGTCAGTCTTTTTAAATGGAGTGGAATACAACTGGGTGCCATGAAATTTCAAGGTTTAAGCAACTACATCAAGTTATTCACCACTCCTATGTTCTATCGGGTTTTAAAGAATACAGGAATTCTCATGCTCTTCAGTGTTTTTGTAAGAATTCCGATAGGCGTAGTTCTTTCTGTGGTTCTCTACAAAGCCTTTCGTGGTTACAAATTCTTTCGTTCCATTTACTTCTTCCCGGTGGTAATTTCTTCTGCCTCTATCGCTTTGATGTTCTCCTTAATCTATTCCCCCAGTATGGGAATCATCAATATCACCCTAGAAAAGTTAGGTCTCGGGAGCCTAAGCAGGATCTGGCTGGCTGATCCAAAGGTAGTGATCTATGCGGCAATCGCACCCATCACCTGGCAATACATCGGCCTGATGATGTTCCTATCTCTAACCGGGTTTCAGAGTATATCCGAAGAAATCTTTGAAGCAGCCGAGATGGATGGAGCTGTTGGTTGGAAAAAACTTCGCTATATCATGCTACCTCTCAATTGGGATGCAATTCAGGTATGTATCATTATCTCTGTCATTGGATCTCTGAGAAGCTTTGATCATGTCTATATTCTAACCGGCGGAGGACCCAACCACGCATCGGAGATACTGGGTATTTATCTATACAAACAGGCTTTTACCGTATTCCACTTCGGATATGCCAGCAGTATCGCGACCTTCATTCTAGTATTTGGGTTTCTGTTCAGCGTTATATTTAAGAAATATTTTTCAGTGACGTACTGAGAGAACTTAATGGTCATAGTTGGAAATAAGATTAAAAAAATCATACTCTATTTCTTCTTGGTATTAATCGCACTGAATTTCCTATACCCTTTTTTCTTTATGTTTCTCTCTTCCCTGAAGAATAATCCCGAGATACTGCAAAATCCCTATGGATTCCCTAGCGTATGGCGTTGGTCTAATTACAGCAGAGCATGGACGAAAGCAGGATTAGGAATGTCTGTTTTAAACAGTAGCGTTGTTACAGTTTCTACTGTTATCCTTACCACCTTCGTGTGTTCTATCACCAGCTATATTCTGGCTAGACACAAATTTAGGCTCAATTTTGCTATTTTTTCATTCTTCCTGTTAGGACTAATGATCCCTGCGCAAGGAACAATAATTCCTACTTTTATGATTCTCAGAAAATTAAAACTGGTAAATACATACTTTGCCCTCATTTTTCCATATACTGCGGTTAGTATTCCATTTGCAATTCTTTTCCTAACAGGATATATGAAGTCAATTCCCATATCACTTGATGAAACTGCGGTAATGGAGGGATGTGGCGAGTTCAGAATATACGCCCAAATTATTTTCCCTTTATCTAAACCAGCTTTGGTTACCGTGGCTGTACTAACGATGCTCGATTCATGGAATGAGTTTCTTTACGCCTTGATTCTGGCGACAAAACCTAAAGTAAGAACATTACCTATTGCATTAAGCCTTCTGGTAGGTGAGCACATTCAAGAACATGGGGTACAGACAGCTGCCGCAATAATATCGCTATCAGTAATGTTGGTTGCATATATTATTTTTCAGAAACAGATGGTGGAAGGTCTGACCACCGGGGCTATGAAGGGCTGAGATTGACAGAAGCGGTTCTCTAAAATGAACAAGATGGAACTAGACACACCTGTCGCTTTAGTCGATTTGGATATAATGGAAAGAAACATCGAAAGAATGGCAAACTATGCCAGAAGTGCGGGAGTCAACCTTCGTCCACATGCTAAAGCGCATAAGGTTCCAGCTATTGCGCATATGCAGATAGATGGAGGTGCTATTGGGATCACTGTAGCCAAGATAGCTGAGGCTGAGGTAATGGCTCTCGCCGGAATAAAAGATATCTTTATCGCCTACCAGATAGTCGGCGCTGAAAAATTGAAGAGGTTGGCTAATTTATCTCCTCAGACCAAGCTGTCAGTTGCAGTAGATGATTTCGAGGCAGCCCGAATTCTAGCAGAGTTCTTCAACAATAGGAAGAAACAACTAGATGCGGTCGTCATTGTCGATTTAGGTTTTAAAAGATGCGGTGTTTTATCTGGCAGAACAGCGGTTGAATTGGCCAAAAAAATATCAACTTTAAAGGGATTGCGATTTAAGGGAATCATGGGTTTTGCTGGGCAGGTATATGGCTCGAAGAGTTGGGATGAGGTAGTAAGAATTGGCACTGAAGAGGGCGAAGTAATGGCTGATACCGCAGAGATGATCAGGAAAAGTGGTATAGAAGTTGAAGTGGTAAGTGTTGGTTCTACGGCCACAGCCCAAATTGCAGGAAGCATTTCCGGAATAACAGAGATCAGGCCCGGGGCCTATGTCTTTAACGATCGGGTGGAGATGACTACAGGCGTAGCCGAATTGAACGATTGCGCCTTGCGGATTATCTCCACTGTAGTAAGTCGACCTACAGCTGAGAGAGCAATTATCGATGCCGGGGATAAGGTTTTCTCCCAGGATTGTGGGCTGGAAAGAATGAGAGGATTCGGTTTGGTTGTAGAACGTCCTGATATAGAAATAGAACGATTAAACGAAGAACACGGGATATTGAAGCTGGCCGATAAGGACCAAGATATAAGAATCGGCGATAAATTGGAGATCATCCCCAATCATGCCTGTCCGGTTTGCAATCTATTTGATCAACTCATAGGAATACGAAATGATCAAGTGGAGACTATATTGCCGGTTGAGGCCAGGGGGAAAGTGAGTTGAGTATCTCCTTGAGGAAATACATATGCTAAAGAACAGGTTACAAATCCTTCGGAAAGAGATGCAAAACAAACAATTAGACCTCCTCCTGCTAACCAGAAGCGAAGATGTATTCTATATCAGTGGTTACTGCAGTCCTGTCGAAGGTCTTCCGGTAGTACTCATCATCCCTTTGGCAGGCGAACCTGTAATTATACTTGCTGAGCATGAACTTGAAGCTGCGAAACAAACAAGTTGGGTCAAAGAATACAGGACCTACATTTATTATAGCTTGAATATTGTACCTGCTTTAGATGAACAGATTGCAGAACTAGTTGTATCTGTGATTCAGGGATTCGGTTTTCCGCATAGGAAAGTAGGTATCGAGGGATTCTATATGCCCGTCAAGCTGTTCGAAGCCCTTAAAATGGAACTTAAAAATCCAGAATTCATCGATTTCACCTCCATTCTGAAAGCAATGCAGACCGTCAAATCAAAGGAAGAGATCGAAGCTATACGCAGGGCAGTGAGGATTTGTGATGTTGGACAGGAAGCTGTAATGACAGAGCTTAGAGAGGGTGTTTCAGAAATTGAATTGTCGAATAAAGCAAGGTTGGCAATGGAGACGGCGGTTGGTGAACCTCTTCTGATAGGCTCTGATCTAGTATCTGGACAACGGACTGAGGAAGGGGGCGGAGCTCCCGATAACCGAAAACTTTGCGTCGGCGATCTAGTCCTGTCAGATATTTTTCCCAGAATCAACGGATATTGGGGAGATACGACTAGGTCATTTTGCGTAGGGCGTTTCACGGAAAAGCAAAAAGAGATTTATAGAATTATCGTAGAATCTTTGTATCGAGGGATTGCAATTATAAGACAGGGAGTGCGCGCCAGTTACGTAGATAGAGAGGTTAGAAGTTGTATTGACAGCAAAGGATATGGAGAATATTTCCCCCACCACACAGGCCATGGAATTGGAATCACCCACCTAGAAGCTCCTTTGATTATACCGGACAACGATTGTGAACTTCGCGCAGGAATGGTGCTTGCTTTGGAACCGGGAATTTACATTCCCGGCCAGTGGGGAATCAAGATTGAGGAAGATGTACTGGTAACTGATAACGGGGCAGAAGTACTTTCAAAGCAGAAGTTGGAAGTTAGTTGAAATGAGTTCAGCGACATGAAGTTGAAAGGAAAGGTCGCCCTAATCACGGGTGGCTCTAGAGGAATTGGAAAGGCAGTTGCCTTAGGAATGGCTCACGAAGGTGCAGACATCGCAATAAATTTTCGCGTGGATCAGAAGGCGGCCGAGGAAGTAGTCAAAGAAATTAAGGCGTTGGGCCGCAGTGTTATTGCCATACAGGCTGATATATCAAAAACCGAAGACATCAATGATCTGATAGAAAGGGTTTATGCTGAGTTAAGTCGAATTGACATCTTAGTCAACAATGCTGGAATTGGTATTTTAGGCTCCTTCCTTGATACCAGCGAGGAAGAATGGAACAAGGTAATAGATACTAATCTGAAAGGTGTCTTTTTTTGCGCACAAGCTGTTGCCAAAAGGATGGTTAAACAAAAAAGTGGGAAAATAATTAATATGGGATCTATCAACGGAATAGTAGCTGAGGCTGACCAGTGCTCTTACAATGCTTCCAAGGGAGGCGTTCACATGATCACCAAATCCTTGGCCATTGAACTAGCACCATATAATATACAGGTCAACGCTCTTGGTCCTGGTTTCATTCTTACAGAATCAAGCAAAGAGGATATCGTCGATCCCAGAATAAAACAAGAATATCTTAAAAACATCCCTTTGGGGAGATTTGGAGTTCCGGAGGATGTGGTGGGTGCAGCAGTTTTTTTGGCCTCCGCAGATTCTAATTACTTCACCGGTCAGACACTTTATATGGACGGAGGAATTATGGTGCAGCAGCTGAGACAACTAAGAGGGCAACCATAGGATAGGATTCAGTCTACATTCAATATATTGATAGGAGGTAGGTATATGGATAAAACAGTATTTAAAACGGATAAAGTATTTGATGACGGAGGTCCGTACTCTCAGGCTGTAGTTGCTGGAAAAATGATCTTTCTTTCCGGTCAGGCGGCAGTGGACCCAAAAACGATTAAACCTGTACCGGGGGGTATTGAAGGTCAGACCAGGACGACCTTTAACAATATCGGTACTATATTGGAAGAAGCCGGTTCATCCCTTGACCAGGTGGTAAAAGTTTTGATTTTTTTGAATGATATAAAGGATTATACGGTAGCAAACCGCGTGTACCGTGAGTATTTTCCGAGGAACTTTCCTGCGCGTACCTGTGTCGAAGCTCATCTGGAAGAAGGCTATCTTATAGAGGTTGAAGTAATAGCACTATTACCTGATTAGCTTTTCTACAGTCAAGCATCGATTTTTATTTTTGTCCCAACACGAACGGACAGATTTCATTTCCCGACCGTCTCCACGTCAACTTGAAATCCGCACCCGATTTTTCCAAGAAATTGTCGGATGACGCGAGTTGCATACTCGAAGATGCAGGTGATTATTACGAGATCGATCCCTATGGCAGACCTCCAATGAACAGGTGCTACACGAGGGGCGGCGGGAAGATGCGCAGGGCGGCGAACCACACCAGTTGGATGAGGAAGTACACCAGGGGGAGCCGTGTCTTCACCGAAAGTTTCAGATACACGAACAGCAGGGCGGCTGCCAGGGCGATAAGGAACCAGGCCAGGTAGTTTTGAAGAGGTATGCCCGCGGATTGCCAGGTCCAGTAGTCCAGGCGGATCGCCGTGGGCTCCAGCAGGTAGTCGAATCCGACAGCCAGGAGCGCGGTGGAGGCGGCGACAAGCAGGCGGTTGCGAAAGATCAAACTGGCAAGGCTCAGGGCGCCGAGAATGACCATCAGCCAGTTGAAGGCAATCACCAGGGGCACGGCGAACAGCTGGGGTCCCAAGGTCTGTCCATAGGTGTAGGGCCCGAAGATCTTGCCCGTGGCCGTGCCCAGGGCTTCGAGCACGAAGGTGATCACGTAGACCAGCAGCGCCCAGATCAAGACCCCCCGTCCGCGTTCCAGGATAACCGGGAAAAAAGCGATAAGCCCGCAGGCCAGCAATGTGTACGGGGTCATGCCCAGCATCAAGGGCAGCATTGCAGGCAGACTGTGCCCGATGAAACCCACCAGGAAAAACACTCCCAGCAATACCGCTACGATCAGCTCCCGCTTGGTCATCCGATTCCTCCTTCGTGACGCTGGATCAGATCCGAGGCGATCTTCCCCGACAGGACGGCCAGAGGCATACCCCCGCCCGGATGCACGCTGCCGCCGCAGAGGTACAGCCCCCGGTAGCGCCGGCTGCGGTTCGGATGCCTCAAGAATGCGGCCATCGAGGTGTTGGAAGAGATCCCGTAGAGGCTGCCCAGCCGGCTGCCCGTTTTGCTGCGGATATCAGGAGGGCTCATCACCTCCTCCGTGGCGATCGCTCCTTCCACCGAACGGCCCAGAGCCTGCTGCACCCGGGAGAGGACGCGCTGCCTGCTGGCCGCTACCTCCCCCGGCCACTCCTGTCCCGCTTCATACGGGGCGTTGATCAGCACGAACCAGTTCTCCCCCCGCTCCGGGGCGTCCCCCGGAGTGACCTTGGAGGTGATGTTTACGTAAACGGTCGGGTCGGCCGGGCACCTCCGCTCTACGAACAGGTCGCGGAACTCCTGCGGATAATCATCGGAGAAGAAGATGTTGTTTACCCCGAGCTCGGAATTGCTCTGCTTCATACCCCAGAAGAAAACCAGCCCGGAGGAGGAGGGCTCCAGCCGCTTGTAGCGCAGGGCCAGAGGCGCCTGGGGATCCCCGAGAAGATCCTCATAGGTGCGCAGCACGTCGGCATTCGACACTACGATGTGGTAATCCAGGTTTTCTCCGCCGACCCGGATACCGTTGACACGACGGCCCCGGTGAAGGATCCGTTCCACCCGGGTGTCGAGGATCAGTCTTACCCCCAGCTTGGCGGCCAGCTCTCCCAGGGCTGCGGGAATGGCGTAGATCCCCCCCTCCACGGCGAATCCTCCCAGGGCGTATTCCACGTAGGGGATGATATTCAACGTGGCCGGTACCTTGTAGGGGCTGGAGCCGTTGTAGGTGGCGGCGCGGTTGAACAGCTGGACCATCCGGGGGTCGCGGAAGAAGGAACGGTTGGCCGCATCCATGCTGCGCAGGGCATCGATCTTCCCCAAGTTGAGCAGGCTCTTGAGGGAAAAGAGCTTCAGGTATGAGGAGAGCTCGTGGAGACTGTTCCAGAGAAACAGCTCGGCCGTGTTCTCGTAGATGCTTCTACCGTAGGCCAGATAGCGTTCCAGGGCATGGGCGCTGTCCAGCGTCTTGGTTTCGATTTCCCCGCCGAAACGCTCCCGCTCGCTGTAGCTGAACAGACGCGTGCCGTCCGGAAAGAAATAGTTGCAGATCGGGGCCAGGGGGATGAACCGCAGATGATCGGCCAGCCGCTGTCCCACCTCATCGAACAGCTGTTCGAACACCGCGGTCATGGTCAGCAGGGAGGGGCCGGTATCGAAGCGATATCCCCCGATGCTCCTGGTACCGGCTTTGCCGCCCACGATCGGCTGCTGGTCGTACAGATCCACGGCATAACCGGCGTGGGCCAACCGGATCGCCGCGGAAAGACCGCCCAGCCCCGCGCCGATCACGGCCAGCTTTTTCTTACTCACCCCGTGCCTCCGGGCCGCGTCGCAGCAACCGAAATACCAGGAAGTTGAAGCCGAGCAGGGAGAAGCTGTAGAAGAAATCCTCCAGGGGAATCGTGTACACCCGGATCCCCCAATTTTCCAGATCGTTGTACACGACGATGGGGATGGCCGTGAGCAGCCCGTTGAAGATCAGGAAGGGCACGTAGGTCAGGACCACGGCCAGCCAGAAATGCCTGCTTCCCAGCAGTCCGGGACGAACCGCTGCGGTCAGGGCGAAGAACAGGGCCACCGAAAGCAGCACGGTAAGGGTGTACACCTGTGAGTGAAAGATCACCGCCAGAACCGCCAGGACCGCAGCGATAACGAACCAAATCCAGCGGGGTATCTTCACGCTCCGCTCCCTGAAGTAGGCTCGCACTACCTCGTAGATGAAGATGCAGCTGAACGGTACTACCAGGAAGAAGAGGATCTCCGCAGGGGGCAGGCCCAGGATCCTGAAGGACCCGGCGTAGCGCTCCACGAAGCCCCACACGTCGGCTGAGGTCTTGAGGATATCCCAGCCGATGTACACGGCCCCGACGATGCCCGCGGCGGCGAACACCGCGGGCCAGGAGCTGACGTAGTGCACCTTCCGGTCGAAGGACAGCACCAGGGGGACCGCGGCGATCCCGACGAGGATCCAGAGGTACAGGTTCATCTCGGTCCCATCCCCAGAGCATTGGCCAGCACCGCCGCCCAGATTCGCGCCTTGGAGGGTTTGACCTTGCGCTGGAACACAACCATGGGATTGCCCTCGATGGTTCGGGCCGTCCAGTTGTACATGTCCGAGGCGGTCTTGATGGGAATCAGGTAACGCCGGGGGATGTAGCGGAAGCCCTCCTCCGCCTCCCGTTGCCAGATGCGGTACCTGTCCAGGTGATTCCGGAGGAACTCGTTGAACTGGCCGGGATGACTCTGCACGTACTCCCGCTCCAGACTCTCCAAGGGCGTGCCTTCGAGAGGCAGGTAGCGCCTTCCCAGGCTGCGATCCTCATCGATATCCCGGATGAAGTTGATGTACTGCATGGAGCGCCCCAGCCTCTCGGCGTGGGGGAAGGACTCCGGCGCCAGATCCATCACCTTGGCCATGAACAGTCCGATCACCTCGGCGGAGCCGTAGATGTACTCCAGGGTTTCCTCCAGCCGGTTGTACTCCTTCTTGCTCAGATCCAGCTCCATCGAGTGCAGGAACGCCTCGGTCCAGGCCGGTTCGAAGCTCTTGCGCCTTTCAAGCTCCACGAAGGCGTCGATGATCGGATCTCCGACAGGCCCCTGCTTCTGGGCTCTCCGGTAGGCCTCCTTGAAGGCGTAGTAACCCTCCGGATTCTGAGGCACGCTGTCTACGAAGTCGTCCGCCACCCGCACGAAGCCATAGAGGGCGAACACATCCTCTCGTACCGCCCGCGGGAAGAACAGGCTGGAGTTGAAGTAGGTGCGGCTTCCCTGCTTGAAGGTCGTTCGATGGATCTGCTCCGGACTCACGAGGAACCTCCTGTAATCAGCCGGGCCGCCACCTGAGCGGCAATCAGCACCATGGGTACCCCGACTCCCGGGTGGGTGTACTGACCGGCGTAGTACAGATTCTCCACCCGCTTGCTGCGAAAGGCGGGACGGAAGAAAGCAGTTTGATTCAGGGTGTGGGCCAGCCCAAGGGCAGTTCCCCCGTAGGCGTTGTAGTCGCCGATGAAGTCCCGGTGGCTGAAGATACGGCGTACCACGATGGATGAGCGGAACCTCTCCCCGATCACCTTTTCCACGTGCTCGATCACCTGCTCGGCGTAACGCTCCCGGAAGCTCTCACCGTCGTCCAGCCCGGGGGCCACCGGAACCAGGACGAAGAGGTTCTCATGTCCTTTGGGCGCCATCTGAGGATCTGTTTTGGAGATGCAGCTGACATAGAAGCAGGGCTCCTGAGGCCAGGAGGGCGCCTTGAAGATCGTATCGAAATGTTCGTTCCAATCCTCGGCGAAGTAGAGATTATGATGAATCATGTTCTTCAGACTCTTGTTCAGGCCGAGGTAGAGGATGAACATCGATGGAGCGAATACCCTGCGTTTCCAGTAACTTGCGGGCAGGCTCCGGAACCTGTCCTCCAGCAGGTTGATTTCGCTGTGGGCATAATCCGCATTGACCACAACGATGTCGGTCTCCACCTCATCCCGGTCGGTTATCACCCGGGTCGCCCGGCCGGAACCGTCAACCTCGATCCGCTTCACCTCGGCGTTCAGCCGGATCTGCGCCCCCTGCTCTTGCGCCAGCTTGGCGATGCCCGCCGCTACCGCGGACAACCCGCCGATCGGGTAGTGCACTCCCAGGTTCAGATCCACGTGGCTCATGATCGAGTATAGGGCCGGGGCGGCCTGGGGGCTGGTGCCCAGAAAGACCATGGCGTATTCCAGGATCTGCCGAGCCCGGCGGTCGCTGAAGTAGCGGCGAACCGAGCGGTCCAGGCGGCCGAAAACGTTCAGGCGGGTTCCCTCGATCAGCATGCGGGCATTGAGAAAATCGAAGATCGAGCCGTAGTCCTTGTAGAGGAACTCCTTCATGGCCACCTCGTACTTGTACCGGGCCCGATCCAGATACTTCTCCAACCGCTTCGCCCCGCCGGCCTCGAAGCTCTCGAAAAGATCGAGCACCTGCTGCCTGTCCGAGGTGATGTCCACCCACTCCCGGGGCTGGAAAAAAACCCGGTAGTAGGGAGAGAGCTCCTCGAGCCGGTAGTACTGCTCCCGGCGACGTCCGAACAGGGCAAAGAAGCTCTCGAAAACCTCGGGCATCAGATACCAGGAGGGCCCCATGTCGAAGGTAAATCCCCCCTCCGCCCACAGGCGGGCTCTTCCGCCGACCGAGTCGTTGCTCTCCAACAACGTTACCTGGAAACCCGCCCGGGCCAGCAGAGCCGCCGAGGCCAATCCCCCGACTCCCGCTCCAATGACAACCGCTCTCCTGTTCACAGCGTCCCCCTTGTCTTGCCGGGCCACAAGTAGATCCCGACCGAACCTATTATAACAGCATTTTCCGCTGGAGAAAGTCTTTGCACTCTCCCTTCGAAATCTATAACACAATTTGAAATATGTACAGGATGATTCCGCAATATTTCTGGACCGTTTACACAAATTGTGTTAAATTGATCGTGACCTGGTACAATTTTCCGTATTCGGGTATTGTACTATATTGCGATTTCAGGCAGGTGAGGGATGATGGGCAATAGAAAGATTGGGATCAGCGACATCAATATTTACGTGCCTCGCTCCAAGCTGGAACTGGAGGTACTGATCAAGAAACGGTCCGAAGACAACCCCAGACTGGCGAGACACCTGGAGCGGGCACTGCGGGTTACCGGGCAGAAAACGATCCGCTTTACCGATGTCTGGGAGGACTCGGCCACCATGGCCGCCCAGTCGGCCTACGGGCTTCTCAAAGACAAGGATCCGGTAACCCTCGCGAATCTGAGGCACCTGGTGGTCGGCACGGAGAGCGGACTGGATCACAGCAAGCCGCTTTCCGCCTACGTACAGGGCATGGTGCAGCGCTCCGGACTGGAGATCCCCGAATCCCTCTCCAGCTTCCAGGTACAGCACGCCTGCGCCGGAGCCACCCTCTCCCTGCTCAGCGTTGGAGGGTTTCTGGGCATGAGCAACCGCTCCGCCGAATCCGGCCTGGTAATCGCCACGGATATCGCCCACTACGAGACCCAGACCACGGCGGAAGTGACCCAGGGCGCGGGTTCCGTGGCCCTGCTCCTCGAAAGTTCACCCCGGCTCCTCGAGCTGGATCTGTCCACGGTCGGGTTATGCTCCCGGGACGTGGATGATTTCTTCCGGCCCTTGGGATCGGCCACGGCCAAGGTCAAGGGCCGCTACTCGATGGAGCAGTACTGGGCCAATCTGGAGAAGGCTTTCCTGGATCACGCCCAGAGGATCGGAGAGTTGCCCTCCGAAGCCTTGGAAGCCACGGATTTCTTCGTTCTGCACACCCCCTTTCGCAACATGCCCGAATCCGCCATGAACGTGCTGCTCAAGCACCACCTGAATCTGGACGAGGAGCAGATCCGGGAGTTCCTGGAAAAACGGGGTTTCTACAGAGGTGTAGATCCCCTTGCCCGGGTCGGTAACATCTACTCCGGATCCATGTACTTCTTTCTCGCCTCCCTCCTGAACGACCGTTTCAAGGAGATGGGGGACAAGATCGTGGGCAAGCGGATGCTGCTGGCATCCTACGGCTCCGGCAATACCATGATCGTGTACTCCGCCAGGATTGCCGAAGGGGCGCCGGAGGTGATCCGGGGCTGGGAGCTCGATCGGATATTCCAGAGCGCCCAAGACGCCGATTTTGCCGCCTATCAACGCTGGGCTGAAGGAGCTCATGACCGGGAGGAGTATGAAAATCTGCTGAAAGATGTTGCGGTTCCCCCCGAATCGTTCTATCTTTCGGGTATACGGGAGGATGGCTACCGTGAGTACGCGTTCGCAGCAGACGTCCGGGATTGGATTTCGCAAAGAGAAGCATCTGTCGATATGCGCCGACGCGTCCCGGTTCTCCGTTGAGGGCGGTTCCACCGGCTTCGAGTCCATACACTTCATTCACGACGCATTGCCGGAGACAGGGGCCGAGCAGATCGATCTGCAAACAGAGTTCCTGGGGCATAGGGTATCGGCTCCGATCTTCATTTCCTGCATGACCGGTGGTTCGGACCGAGGTTTCTTCGCCAACCGTGAGTTGGCCCAAGCGGCCGAGGAAAAACGCTACGCCGTGGGCATGGGCTCGATCCGTATCCTCTTCGACCATCCCGAGCTGTTCGAGCACTTCCATCTGAAAGCCCTGGCCCCGGATGTTCCGGTTCTGGCGAACATCGGCGGCGCCCAGGTCAGAGACGAAGAACACGGCAGGCTGTTCGAGCTGGTGAAGAAGTTGGAGGTGGACAGCCTGGTGGTGCATCTGAATCCCGGACAGGAGCTGTTTCAGCCGGAGGGAGATCGGGATTTCCGGGGTATCAAGGACTCGATCGCCCGGCTGTGCGAAGGCGCCCCGGTGCCGATCATCGTCAAAGAAACGGGCTTCGGCATCCGGCCGGGACTGGTCTCCGAACTGCTGGATAGAGGGGTGCGCTACGTGGATGTGGCCGGTGCCGGTGGGACCAACTGGGTGACCGTAGAGGCCTATCGCCTGCCGGAGCAGCAGCGGACCGAACCACAGGAGTTCGCCGATTGGGGGCTTCCCACGGCCCTGATCCTGGCCTGCTTGGACCGGCACCAGGGGCAGATCCTGGCCTCCGGAGGGGTGCGCTCCGGTTTGGATGTGGCCAAGTCCATCGCCCTGGGCGCCCACGCAGCAGGCCTGGCTCTTCCCCTGATCCGGGAGGTGGTAGCCGGGGGCGCTGATGCGGTGGTCGGCTATCTGGACCGCCTGGAGAACACCCTGCGCTCCGTGATGATTCTCACAGGCTCCAACTCAGCTGCCGAGCTTCGGAGCGGCAAGTTCTGGCTGGATCCGGGTTTCGCCGCTACGGTGGCCGCATTCCAGGCCGCCGAACAGCGGCTCAATCCACGATAGAGTACTCACACTGCCCGGGTAGATACAACTGCTGCACCGAACCGTCCGGGCAGATGACCGTGCCCTGAAAATAACCCACCGTGCGGAAGATCACCGGACGTTTGAAGAACAGCGACACCAGAGATCGAAAAAACGGTGAAAGCTCCGCGAAGATGTCGGTGAGATGATACAGCTCCGTTACCACGAAGCACCCCTGCAGCAGGTAGCCGTTGCCCGAAGCCCTGAGCTGGAAGCGATGCGGGAAGGCCAGGGATGAGATCCCCTCGGCGCGCAGATCCCTAGTCTCCAGGGTGTACTCCTTGGTGGTGAACGCCCACTGCCCGTCCCGGGCGAGAATCAGGATGGGAATATCTGTCGAGCCGTAGCTGGGATGGATCGTGTACTGCAGTAGGCTGACAAACCAGCGCTGCCCCCCCTCCTGCTCAGCCGGGGTAAATCCCCGGAAGGCCAGGGTGGGAGAGCTCATCTTGGAGATCGAATAGGAATGCCGGCTGCGGTCGCCGTAGCACTGCCCGGAGGCGGAAATCCACCGGCCCCGGATCACCATAGAGCCGCTGGTGAGGGCCCAGGGGCAGTGTACCCCCAGGCGCATATACACCTTTCGATCGCGGCTCAGATACGCGTAGCCGTCCCCGGGCTGCCAGAGGGGCAGCAAGCTGCGCACCCGCAGGTCACAGGAGAAATCCTGCTGGTCGATGCGCACCCGGTAGCAGCCGTCCGCTCCTTCGAAGCTGCTCGAGCCGATCCGGATTGAGAAACGATCCTCCGCCACACTGACCTCCCGATCGGGGATTCGCTGCTCGCAGATGTAGGTGCTTCCATCCGGCTCTACGATCAGAACGGACATGCCCCAACCGCCCAGGAAGGCGTACTCCCAGCGGAAAACGTTGATGACGAACTGGATGCCGTTGTCCAGGCGGCCGAGAAAGTGAAAGGCCCGGCTGCCGAACAGCTTGGTAAAAGGATCGTTGAACAGCAGATCCGCCTCGGTCAAACGGATCTGCTCGGGATGGGCCCAGTTTTGGGGATGCTCGAAGATGCAAACATCCTCAGCCCCGGCAACGGGGGTCTGCATCACAGCGGCCAGGACCAACAGTACCAGGTGTTTCCGCAGCATTGTCCCTGCCCCCGCGCATTCGCTCGGGATCAACCGAGTTCGATCAGCTCGACCTCGAGATTATCCAGATCCACGGCGGCAACCGTAGCCCGCTCGGCCAGGTAACCGGCACAGCTTCCCGGATTGAGCAGGATGCGTTCGCCGCCCTCCACTCGTACCTGATGGGTGTGTCCGTAGATCACGAGATCGAAATCGCCGCTGCCGTGCAGGCTCTCCGCAACATCGGGATAGTGCATCACCGCGATCCTGCGCCCCTCCAGATCCAGGGTCATGGCTCCGTCGCGAAAGGTGCAGAAGCCCCTGCCCTTCTCCGTCAACAGTACCCGGTCGCCGTCGTTGTTGCCGAATACGGCGTACATTTGGGGACAGGTTGCACGAAGGCTCTCCAGCTGCCGGAACACGAAAGGAGAGCACAGGTCCCCTCCATGGATCAGCGCGCCTATCTTCCTCTCGGCAAAGACCGCTACGGCTCTACCGATGTTTTCCATATGGTCGTGAGAATCGGACATAACTCCAAGAATCATCTGTATCTTCCTCCTACCCTACTGTAGCGCAACTGCGGGGCGGGCTGCAAACACTCCGCTGCAGATACCCCGCTCCAGGCACCCCGCTGCGAATGCCCCGGTAGACGGCGGGGAAGGATATGATCTATAGTACGGTGATTTCCAAATAGCCTATGCTCATACAACAAAAACTGATCACCAGTGTGTTGGATTTCGTCCGCCGCCACTCCCTGCTTGTAATCGTGCTAAGCGTAATCATAACAACCGGATTCGCGGCGGCTCTGGTGAAGATCCGGGTGGATCCGGATCTGGAGAGTCTTTTGCCCGACCAGGGAGAGATCTCTGAAATCATGCGCAAACATGGCGGTGCCAGCCAGAACTACCTGGTATTCGCCGCCGAACGTCGCGGCCCCTTCACCCTGGAGGGACTGGCCGCCCTGGAGAGGGCAATCCGGCAGCTGGAGCGCCTGCCCGAGGTTGAAGCGGGCATTACCCCCTTCAACTTCCTCACCTTCACAAAAACGGGTACCCGTTTGGGCATCGAGCCGCTCTCCCCGCACGGGCGAGCACCCCGGAGTGAGGCGCAGCTGGATCAGTTCCGCAAAAATATCAGCCGGACTCCCCCAGCCGAGAACCTGGTGGTTTCGCCGGACCGCACGACCCTGGTTTGCCTGTTCCCGGTGAACAACACGGACAACTACACCGAGCTGATGGGGCGGATCGAAGAGATCCTGGAACCTCTGGATCCGTACTTCCGCACCTACACCACGGGCACGATCCCCTTCATGAAGACCACCGAAGCTTATCTGTCCCGGGATCTATCGCGCCTGCTGCTGCTGGCCATAGCGGTCATCCTGGTGATCTACTTTCTCGGTTTTCGGGCCAAACGGGCCGTGCTTCTGCCCCTGTTGACGGTTCTGATGGGCACGGTTTGGTGCTTCGGTTTCATGGCTCTCGTCGGTTTTCCCGTGTCCATGATCAGCGTGGTTATTCCTCCCCTGGTCCTGGCCTTGGGCAGCTCCTACAGCATTCACATCCTCAACCAGTACTTCCGCCAGGAAGACAGCCGGGAGAAGGACAACGGCTGGATCACCACTTCCATCGCCCACGTGAACAAGACGATCCTCCTGGCCGCGGCCACGACGATTCTCGGCCTACTGAGCCTGCTGGCGGTGAGCATGAGACAGACCCGGGAGTTCGCCCTGTCTACCGGTATCGGGATCGCCTCCTGCGCCCTTCTCTCCCTGTTCTTCTTCCCCGCCCTGCTGTACAGGCTAAAAGCTCCGAGGAGCTCCCAGAGAACCCGGGTGCTGGCGGGTCCCCTGACCCGGGGAGTCGCCAGAATCGGAGCAGCCGCCCTGAGGGGCCGCTATCTCATCCTGGCCCTTTTCTTGATTCTCGCCCTGTTGTCTGTTTTTGCCGTGCGAAGAATCCGGTACAATACAGCTGCGATGAGCTACTTTCCGGAAAACGCCCAGGTCGTCCGGGATATGAGGTTTTTCACGGAGAAGATCGGCGGTTTCGAGGAAATCTCGATCAGCCTTACCGCCCCGGATAAGAGGGACAACTACTTTCTCGAACCCGAAGTGCTTGGCCAAGTCGCCCGTTTCGAGGATGCTCTGGCCGAGCTTCCCGATATCAGTTATATCACCTCCTTTGTCCAGTATCTCAAACATCTCAATCACATCATGTACGGCGGAGAGGGCATTCCCAGTACCCGCGCCCCGGCCCTGCTGCTGTCCCGCTACCTCAAGATACTGGCATCAGAGCAGCAGAGCATGCTCGGATTTATGGCCAGTGAGGATTTCTCCAGCATCACCATCACCATGAGGATCTACGACAGCAGTGAGGGGGCGTTCATCGATGAAATCGGACTGCGGGACTTGCTGAAGCGTATTGACCGGATTCAGGAGAGGGAAATCCCGCCGGAAATCCAAGTCGATCGCTGGGGGCCGATCCTCCGCTACCTGTCTCTCTCCAACGTTCTGCAGAGGGATTCGGTTGTATCCATGCTCATCGCCGCTGCGGCGATACTCGTTATTACGGCGGTGGCCTTCCGCTCGATCCCCTTCGGGCTGTACGCCCTGGTGCCTCTGGCAACCGGTGTCATGCTCAATCTCCTCTTTATGGTCGTGATGAAGATCCCCCTGGACATGATCACGATCATGGTATCCAGCATAGCCATCGGCGTGGGTGTGGATGACGCCATTCACTTCCTCATCCAGTTCCGTGCCCAGAGGGCATCGAGCCGCGGAGATGTCAATACGGTCATCAGGAGCACCCTGGCCGTAACCGGGCGCCCCATCGTGCTCACCACCCTCTCGATCCTGGCGGGCCTGCTGATCTTGGGTTTCGCCACATTCAAACCGATCCGCTACTTCGGCCTGCTGGTGGCCTTTACCCTCACCGCCGCCTGTATCGGTACGATCGTTGTCCTTCCGGCCGTGATTTCCCTGAGCCAAAGGCGAGCCCCTGCCGGAGAAGCCGGACGATGAGAATCGGCATAACCGGCTCCGTCGGCTTTCTGGGCGCCAACCTCCTCAAGACTCTGTACCGGCACCGGTCGGCAGGGGACCAAATCGTCTGCTTCTTCTCCCGCCGGCGTACCAACCCCTTGACCCGGGAGCTGGATTTGACGTACCGGCATCTGGACATCACCTCCAGGGAGGAGGTGCTGGAAAAAACCCGAAACCTGGACCTGCTGTTTCACATGGCCGGGGCTGTGGACTATTCGCGAAAGAACGCCCGCCGTACCTGGGATGTGAATGTCCTGGGCACTAAAAATATCTTCGAGGGGGTAATGCAGAATCAAATCCGGCGGCTGGTCTACGCCTCTTCAATCAACGTCCTGGGACCTGTCGGCCGCGATTGCGCTCCGGGCGCGGAGAGCAATCGGATCTACGGCACTCCGGGCAATCCGATCTCCTTTGGCGATCGGGCCGCCGCACTGGCCGCGGTGGAGGCATCGATCAAGGGAGACTACCGCTTCTTGCGCAGATCCACGGTGGTCTACTTCGATTCAAAACTGGCGGCTTACGAACTGGCCCGGGAGTATCACCGGAACTTCGACCTTCCCGTGATTCCGGTCCTGCCGGGAACCGCGGTGGGAGCGGGGGACATCGGCCTTTCGATTACCAGGCTGGTTGTGGGAACCTTCCGGGGTAAACTGAGACTCACCCTGCCCGGAGGCACCTCCTTCGTGTCTGCCGTGGATGCGGCAGAGGGGATTCGTTTGGCCTCTGTGCACGGACGGCCCGGTGAAACCTACATCATAACCGGCGGCCCGCAGGACAACCTCAGCTACGGGGATTTCATGAAGCTCGTAGCCGAAGTTGCCCGCCGCCACTACAATCAACGCGTTCCAAACAGGTTCTTCGCGCTTCCCGCCTCTCTTTGCTCCCCGCTGGCCACCATCTTCAGGTTCCTGCCCGTTGAAGGGCCCCTGAGCGAAGCGCTGATCCGGTCGGGTGCGGTAACCCACCGGTTCAGCAGCAACAGAGCCGCGGATGAGCTCGGCTACCGTCCCCGGATCTCGCTCGAAGAGGC
>Ga0272442_10001461_pt1 | contig 35969 bp, 39 predicted proteins | sample SSMForm2O_FD_200262 | JGI IMG/M metagenome (GOLD analysis project Ga0272442, IMG submission 200262) | Marine sediment archaeal communities from Little Sippewissett salt marsh, Falmouth, MA, United States - SSM-Form-2O | ecosystem: Environmental > Aquatic > Marine > Wetlands > Sediment ... | reverse complement strand
TCAGGGCATAACGAAGGATGTATTATTTATGACCACGGGCAGCGCCTGGCTTTCGCCTTTTCACTATGGAGACATCAACTTGGAAGATACCACGTCCCCGCCTTCGGATAAAAGGGCCTCATATCCTTTGGCCGTGCTTTTACGGGGTGAGTTTCCTGATGCGTTTGCGTCGGAGGAAGTGCCGCTTTGGCCCAAGGATGCCGAGGAGACCGACGAGAACTATGAGATACCGCGCGAAGAAAAGAAGCTTGTGCCCAATCCCGGCAAGATGGTCTTTATCGGGTGCTCCGAGATGTTCAAAAAGCAGCTTTTGCCGAGGGATTCCCACAGGGCGTTTCTTTTGAACTCGATCGACGCTATTACGCTGGGCGAGGACCTGATAGGAGTTAGAAGCAAGGCGGCGATAGACCGCTCCATAGGCAAGGTATCCGACGGTGCTAAGGCCGGCTGGAGGTTCTTCACAGTGGCGTTCGTGCCGCTTCTGTTGTGTATTCTGGGAAGTCTTAGAGTGCTTTACAGAAAGCGCATCAAGTGGCAGTATATGAATAGTATTTCGTAAATAAGAGCACAAGTTACAAGAGCACAAGCGACAAGGCAATGTAATAGACTAGTCGATGGTCGATGGAAAAAACAAAATCCCAAGGTTTTTAATCTTTTGTTTTTGTCCATAGACTATAGTCCATTGACCATAGACTGGTTATATACATTGCTTTACTAACCGCTAAACGCTTTAAAGACCATAGACCTGCAGAGGCAGTATATATGAAGACCAAGCACCTTATAATACTTGCGGCCATATTTCTTTTTCTTCTTGCCCTTCTCGCCTCAAGGGGCATATTCGTAAAGGAGGACATAGAGACGGTAGAGTACGAGAGTATAGATTTTTCCGTAAGGCCCACCGAGGTTTACGCTATCGAGGTGGCAAAAGGAGGGTCCGGCCAAGATCCGTTCCGTCTTGAGAAGCGGGACGAGGAGTGGATTGTGCCTGCCAAATGGGACGGCCGGGTGAAGAAGGAGAAGATATTTAACTTTATGGATTCGGTTAATGCGCTTAAGGGCGAGGTTCGCTCGTCAAATGAGGAACTCTTGGCAGATTACGGCATAGGGGAGGACGAGGCTTTCTCCATAGCTTTTATCGGCGAAGACGGGGAAGTTCTCGAAAAGCTTTATCTTGGACTAAAGAAGGCGGGCCGCGGCTCCTCGTTTGTGAGAAGGGAAGGCGCATCCATAGTGTCCCTGGCGGACAGAGATCTCTACACAGCGCTCGGGATATACGGAGATCCACGTGAGGCCAAGATAAAGGCGAAGAACTGGCTTGACCTTGCGTTTATAAGAATAGATCCGTCCCAGATAGATTCGATACTGATGCGCCGCAGGATAGAAGAGAGAGCGGCGGTAACGGCGCATCTTGAAAGGCTGATGGATGAGGAGAAAGGGATGAAGAAATGGGTTGCCGCGGAACCGGATCCCGTCTTCGGTCTCGATGCCAGGAAGATACGCAATTACCTCCGTTCGCTGAAGGGCCTTCAGGCCGATGATATGCTGGATCCGGAAGGAGGGCCTTTCGGTTTCGAGGAACCGTTTGCGGAGCTAATTCTCGAAAGCGGATACGGAAAGGATTCTTTTATAGTGGGAAGCACGCAGGATGAGGGTTCGTATTTCAGGTACGTAAAAGCGGACGAAGACAAGGTATATAAGGTGGCCGTGAGAAAACTTGGCGATACATTCGCCGATTTAAGCAAGTTTTTCGAAGACAACCCCCTCCAGATAGAGGAGGAGAAGCTTAGTGAGTTCACGGCGCGGGACGGCGACACGATTGTCACGATAGACGGTCCTTCTATATCCGATAACGCCGAGTATATGAATAAACTTAAGAATTTCGAGGCGGAGAAGCTTTATTTCGGAACGAAATATGCCGGCGGAATAAAGGCCTCGGCGGCGCATTCGCTCGAGCTTGTATATAACGACCAAAGGTCCCTTACTATATTCGTAGCCGAAGAGAGTGAAGAAGACGCGGGAGACTATCTTTGCCAGATAGAGGAAAGGGAGGGCATGTTTTATATATCCGGGGAGACCTTCGAAAATATCTTTGGCGGTATAGGGAACCTCAAAATATCAGCAGAGACAATCGGTGAAAGCGGAGCCGAAAACCCGGCTGGAACCTCCGAAGAAACAAAAGATACGGAAAGCGGAGGGGAACTTCCATAGAGGATAAAGAAGGTTAATTTTAAATATTCTCTTACGGAAAGACCCGGGGTAACCCGGGTCTTTTATTGCCGGGTCGGGGGTTTGCCTGTATAATATACCGATAGGGGGCAAAGCCATGAAAAAGGATATTCTGGATTACGCGTTCACCGAATTAAAGGACAATATAAGGAAACTGGGCTACCCTTCCTACAGGGCCGGACAGATGTTCGAATGGCTATACGGCAGGAAAGTTAGTGCGTTTTCCGATATGAAAAACCTGCCGCATGAATTGCGGGAGAAACTGGCAGAGGAATTTTTTATCGGAAGACTTGCGGCGGAAGAAAGGGTTAGTTCTAAAGAGGGATGCGATAAGTTCCTTTTCCGGCTCAAAGACGGTTCCTTTATCGAAAGCGTTCTTATACCTGCCGGCGAAAGAAGGACGCTCTGCCTTTCTACACAGGTAGGCTGCAGATTCGCCTGTCCGTTTTGCGCAAGCGGCAAGATGGGCTTCAAAAGGAACTTAAGGACATCCGAGATAACGGGACAGATAACGGGTGCGCAGAAGACTGAAATAAGAAGGATAACCAATGTCGTTTTTATGGGCATGGGGGAACCGCTTGATAATCTGGATAACCTTATAAAGGCTATTTACATAATGAGCAATCCCAAGGGCTTTGCCATGGGCGCAAGGCGCATTACCGTTTCGACATGCGGTCTGCCCGAGGGCATAAGGGCGATCGGAAGGATTCCGATACCGGTTAACCTTAGTATATCCCTTCATGCATCTTATGATAAACTAAGGGATGAACTCGTACCTGCAAACAGGATTTATCCGTTAAAGGAACTCTTAGCCGCGTGCCGCGAATATCTTGAAGAGGGAAACAGGAAAATCACTTTGGAATACGCCCTTATAAAAGATAAGAATATCTCTAAGCGCGATGCCTCGGCCCTTATAAAGATAGCAAAGAGATTAAGGGCCAAAGTGAACCTCATACCTTTGAGCAGGGTGGAAGGGTCAGAGGCTGTCCCACCGTCTGCCCGGCAGACTGCAGATTTCAGGAGGACATTGAAAGAAGCCGGGGTGCCGGTAACCTTGAGGCGTTCGGAGGGCGGCGATATAAATGCGGCCTGCGGTCAACTGGCGGGGAAAAGACCGGTTACCGGTAGGCGGGAATAAAAACCGGTGGTCGGTGGACGGTTAAAGATTACCGGAAAACAAAATCCATTTTTGCCGTCAACCATAAACCATCAACCGAAAACCGACTACAGACCATAGACCAATTACCATCAACCGAGAACCGATAACCGAAAATATGAGTAAATTCAGATTACTTGCGGCGGATGCCAAAAAGAAATTATTCGACATAGGGGAACTTGAACCCTGCGGCATGAGGGGAGGAGCCTTTTCGCCTATTCCCGAAAAGGATTTTATAAAACTTCCCCACGGCAGCGAACAGTTCGTTCTCCCCGGAAGGAAGGCGGTGGGTTTTGACCGCAGAAACTCCTCTTTTCCGCAACTCGAAGATCTGTATGCTGTTTCGGCGTTTATCTCGCCCGGTTACACGGTAACATATAACCCTGCCTATTCTGAGACCGAGGATGCACCTTTTTTGCCTCTATTTTCGTACGGAGCCGTGGGTCTTCACAAAGGCGATATTTATGTGGCGGCTGTCCGAGTAGACAGGGAACTTAGGCAGGATCTGAGGTTCATGGACATGAAGAAAGCCGGCCGGCGCGCTCTTGATTTGAGAAGACGTTTTCCGAAGAACAGGCTCGTGCGGCATTTAGAGAATTGCGCGTTTATAAACAGTTGTCCCGCAGCAAAGAACTTCTTTTTGGTAAGATATGAGGGGCCTTTGCCGGTTTCACCGTCCTGTAACGCCCGCTGCCTTGGATGCATATCTTACCAGGAAGAGGGAGATTGCCCGATTACGCAGCCTAGAATCGACTTCGTACCTACGCCGGAAGAGCTGGCGGAAGCGGCACTTTACCACATCGAGAACGTGAAGGACCCGGTTGTCAGCTTTGGTCAGGGTTGCGAAGGCGAACCGCTCATGGAATGGCAGGTCATGGAAAAGGCAATCAGACTCATCAGGAGAAATACCTCAAAAGGCATGATAAACCTGAATACCAACGCAAGCCTGCCGGTTGCCATAGCGGCACTCTTCGATGCCGGTCTGGACAGCATAAGGGTGAGCCTTAACAGCGTGAGAAAGAGGTATTACAACCTTTATTACAGACCCGCTTACGGTTTTAAGGACGTGATGAAATCTATCAGAAATGCCAAAAAAAGAGGCGGTTTCGTATCCATAAACTATTTGACCATGCCGGGTTTTACAGATTCGAACGCTGAAGTAGAAGGTCTCAGGCGTTTTCTGAATAAATGTCGCATAGACATGATACAGTGGCGAAACCTAAATTATGACCCGCTTGCGTATTTCAGGGCCATGAAATATTGTCCCGATAGACGGGAGCTTATAGGGATACGGGATGAGATAAGGGCCCTGAAAATGGAGTTCCCCCGCCTTATGCACGGATACTTCAATCCCTCCAAAGGGCGTATAAGAAGAAACAAAAAAGGATAATCTACCACTACTGGGACATTCTCCCACCGAAGGCTGTCCCAATGCTGTAAAAATTTGACAAATCCACATTTATAAGGCATACTTTATTCCAAGATATTTCATTATAATAAGATACGCATATATCTGGCAGGTTATCTTTCTATGGTAAAAGAGAAGATCTTATGAAGAGAAAAGTAGATACAATACCTTTCTGCGTCTTTATCTTTATGATGGCATGCACCATATCTCTGCCTATTTCTTCCGGCGCTCAAGAGGAAGGGGCGAGTGGTAGCCAAGAAGAGCTATCTCAGGAAAAGAAGGAGCTTTACGCCGAAAGAAGAGAAGCGGTACAGCTCGCCAGAGACGGCTTTCTTGATGAAGCCGTAAACTTAATGACGTTACTTTATCGCAGGGCCGAGGATGACCCAAATATTACGGCTGATTATATAACGATACTTTCATGGGCAGGCAGGTCGCAGGAAGCCGTTATTATATACGAAAAACACCGTGGCGAGATGGCGACGAAGGATTATGTGCTGCCGGAAATAGCAAAAGCCTATAGATTGATCTTGTCCTATGAAAAAGCCATATCCATTTACAGCCTCTACATAGACAGATACCCCCTGGATATAGAAGCCAATAAAGGCCTGGCGCTTACCTACATAGAAGCGGAACGGTTTGACGAAGCCGAGAGGATTATAGACGCCTTTCTACTGGAAAATAAGGATTCCAAATTGTGGCTATCTCTTAAGTCTCTGGCGGATGCCAGACAGGGGGTATGGGAAAGCTTCTTTAAGGCGGCCAGGAGAGCGTCGGAAGCGGGACCCGGAGAAGGATATGGAAAATACGCGGCCGCCTGGCTCGAAGAAGGATTTTCGAGGGCTTATGATGAGGCCATGATGTTGGCCAGAGAGGGAAAGTATGAAGCTGCCTTTTGGATGATGGATAATCTGAAGGCGTCCGGGTACGAATCCGAGAAGATGGCTGTAGATAAAATAGTCATAAATGTCTGGATGGAAAGATACGATGAAGCGGTAAGGGGATACGAAGCCCTTGCCCGAGACCTCAAGATGCCCTTATATCTTCTTAAGGCAGCAGCTCTGGCGTATGAGAAGACGGGTGAGAATGAGAAGGCTGCATCCATCTATGAAGAGATATTCAAGATAGCCCCCGAAGACAGCGAGATAAAGCTCGGTATGTTAAAGACGGAAGGCATGTACGAGGAGACCGAAAAGGTAATAGATAAACTCTTGGCGAAGGAGCCGGATAACATAAAATATATACTGAGAAAAGCCGAGATACTGTGTCTGAAGGGGGAGACGGAAGGATTTCTGGCCCGGATTAAAGACGCGCGCCTTTCAGACCACCCTAGAGAGACGAGATCTCTTCTGGATTCGATAATTCCCGCTTTAAGTGAGAAGCAATGGCTTGAACTATACCTTTCTTTTGTTGAGAAGGAGCGTTCGAGAAGGTTTGTTTACGCGGAGGTCGCCCTGCTTCTTGAATGGCTCAAAAAGCAAGCCAGAAAAAGCGATGATTACCAACTTTTCAAATACGAACTTTTCGAGACCTATAGCCTGTATCCGGACGATATCAAACTTGACCTCGCAGAAGTCGCCACGCGATACGGTGATTATGACAACGCAACCGCGCTTTACTTGGACCTATTGGAAAAAGACCCTTTGAACATAGAGGCCCTTTCCGGTCTAGCCGGCATCCATATGGAGAGAGGTGAATATGAGGCGGCGTTGAAGATTGCGGATGACATACTCGAAGAAAATCCCAGGAGCGCTCAAGCGCTCTTTCTCAAAGGTCATATCCTGGAGAAGAAGAAGGAGTACATCAAGGCCACCGAGGTATACCAGAAGATAAGGGAATATAACCTTGCCCAGGCCCGAGCGGAGAACCTCGAGATAAGGGCCCTTATGGATATGGGGGCAAACAGCGTAGCAAAAGAGAGGCTGGCGGCTATGGGGGATAAAGCCGATGAGATATTGACGGAGAGGGTACGGGGCAACGAGGCTATGCAGAGGATACATTGGGAGGAGCCGAAAGAGGCAATCAAGCTGATAGAGGCCGATATATCATATTATGAGAAGAAAGCCGAAAAAGATGGTACAGTCTACGGGCAGCCGGAATTTGTAAAAAGAGAGAAGCCGGACGGGAGCGTAGAATACGTGCTGGCCGAAGAGGACATGGAGAAGCAGGCTTATTTCAGGGCCAAGTGGGACATGATCCTTGCCATGAGGAAGGATACCCGAATGGAGGATATAATCGCCGAGTACAAAAGATACCTGGCCGAAGGGATTACGCTGCCTTTCTGGATACGCGAAGCCGCAGGAGACGCTTACTTATATCTGGAACAACCGAAGAAGGCTTTAGAGTTATACGAAGGGGTCCTGGCCGAGCAGCCCGAGAACTACAATACCAAAATGGCAATATACCACGCTTTGGTGGAACTCAGGAGGTTCGAAGAAGCCCGGGATGTAATAGACGAGCTGGATAAGGAGACCCCCGCCAGGATATATGAACGCGGCATCATGCGCGATAACTGGAGGAAGGCGGAAATTGCCTATGCCAAAGCGTGGTGGTTCCTTTACCATGACAGGTACAAGGACGCCATGGAGTATCTCGATACGGTCGGGCTTAAGGCGCCTTTCAATAGCAATTTAAGAAACGCAAGGGCGCATGCCCATTTCTGGAGGGGCTGGCCGAGAAAGGCGCTTGAGGAATTTGAGATCATAAGGACGCTTGACCTTCCCGACCCCTCGGTGGAGAACGGGTACTGTCTGGCTCTAAACGCGAACATGGAGCGGAAAGAGGCGAGAGAGCACCTTGTCACCCTGTTGGAGAAGTTTCCCAAGTTCAAACATCTTAAGCGGACAAAGAGATATTTCGAGGTGGAGGATATGACCACCCTCACAACCGATATATACTATTCATACGATATGCCCGGTAACGATGAGTTCTATCTGGCCAGGAGGCTGGATAAATATTTGGGTTATCATACGTCGGTTTTCGGAGAGCTCATAAGGCGGGAGACCATAGGCGGAGAGGGAGAGAATGTCCTCGACAAGATGTACGCCGGACTTATATGGCAGCCGGATAATGTCTGGAAGTTAACCGGCGCGGTATCGAGCGATTTCGACGGTCTCCATGATTTCGGCTGTCTAACGGAGGTCTCGCTTACCCCGGATGATTACTGGACCTTCGATGCGGGGTACGAGCACAAGGTCACCGACATACCCATACGCTCGAGGGCGCAAGGGGTGGAAGCCGATGAATATACCCTTGCGGCTACATATAGAATGGATGAAAGGGCGGATACCTCTTTTGCCTATACGTTGAGGGATTATTCGGACGAAAATAAAAACCAGAGTTACCTCTGGCGCACCAATTCCTATCACATCATAAAACCGGACTGGCGCTATGGTTTCGGGACGGAGTATTATTTTTCTACCAACTCAAAGCAGGACGTGGATTATTACAGTCCCAAGCATATTCACTCTTTTTACGTGATACCGATGATAGAGCATACCTGGTTCCGCAGATATGAAAGGGCCGTCGTGGACAGGTTATACTTGGGATTGGGCAGATTCTGGCAGGATGGTTACGAGGGCGAGCCAGTGGGGTATCTTACTTACGAACAGGATGTAAAGATATCGGAGACCTTTCTGTGGCTTTTGGGAGCTACGCAATCCTTAAGGAACTACGACGGCGACCACGTCCATAATTTTACGGTCTATTCAACGATAAAGAACAAATTTTAGAATTACGGGACGCTATCATATGGAGAAAAGGATATTTCCGGTTATAATAGGCGCGCTTTTATTGATATCGGCAGGGGTCCGCGGGGGCAATGCCGAAGCTGCTCAATTCCGCGTACTCTGCTATCACGACATACCCGCGCAGGTGAAGGACGACCTCTACGGCGTGGACGTGGAGACCTTTGTCGAGACGCTGGAGTATTTAAAGACACACGGTTATAATTTCCTGAGACCCGAGGAGATTATCGCTGCCAATGAGGGCGAATACGAAATTCCGCCCAAATCCGTCCTTTTAACCTCGGATGATGCCTATAAGTCCTTCTGCGACAACGTCCTTCCCATCATAGAGCAATACAAGATACCTTTTGTCTTAAGCGTCGTCACCAGCTGGATTGAAAATCCGAAGTCATCATCCTATGTAAAAGCCGAACTCATGAGCTGGGAGGAACTTAAAAAGGTGGCAAAGAGTAAATATGTCTATATAGCAAGCCACACCCATGACCTCCATAAAGGCGTTATCTATAATCCGCAGGGTAACGAGGCCGCCGCGGCCGCGAACAGGATTTATGATGCCGCAACGGGTACTTACGAAAGCGAGGAGATATACAGAAGACGCATCTCTTCCGACTTCTCGGCTTCTAAACGCATACTAAAAAGGGAACTGGGCCTCGACACAGAGGTCCTGACCTGGCCGTACGGAAAATATAATTCCATCTGCCTTGAGGAGGCAAAGAAACTGGGGTTCAGGATGTTTCTGACTTTAGAGGACATAATGGCGGATACCGCGGATCTTGATGGCGTGGCGCGTTTTATAGTCCATAAGAACCCTGATATATTAAATCTTTTGAAGGACGTAAGGATAAAAAAGGTTCCGCCGGCATCGAAGCGCATAGTGCAGGTGGACCTTGACATGGTGTATGACCCCGATCCGGAACAGGCCAACCTAAATTTAGGATGTCTCCTGGATAGGATATTGGAACTTAAACCCACCACGGTGTATCTTCAGGCGTTTGCGGATCCGGACGGGGACGGAGACGTGAACGAGGTGTATTTTCCCAACAGGGCACTTCCGGTAAGGGGGGACTTCTTCAACAGGGTGACCCATCAGCTGAAGACAAGGGCTAATGTGGAGGTATATGCGTGGATGCCGATGCTCAGCATAATCCTTCCGGACGCCGAAAAGACAGCCTATTTAAGAGTAAGGGAATATGACAAAAAGGAGGGAATAAGGGAGACTACTTCCTGGTATAAGAGGCTCTCTCCTTTCGCGGAAGAGACCAAAGAGATCCTTGTAACGCTTTATGAGGACCTGGCCGTAAACGCGTTCATTGACGGTGTCATCTTCCAGGACGACGGATATCTGAACGATTACGAGGATTTTCACTCTGAAGCTACGCAGACATATAACTATCTTACTGGCAGTAGCCTCAAACCGCCGTTCGAGCTTAACCAAGATGCATTTGACCGCTGGACGAACATAAAGACAGAAAAGCTCATAGAGCTTAGCAGGGCCCTGATGGAGGTGGTCAAATACCATAGACCCCAGACCTGTTACGCCCGAACGCTTTATGCGCCCGTAGTAACGGACCCGGAGAGCGAGGAGTGGTTTGCCCAGAATTACGAAGCGAGCCTCGAGGCTTACGATTATGTGGTTATAATGGCCTATCCCTGTATGGAGAGGCCCTGGAATGCGAAGAGTTGGCTTAAAGATATGGTCAGAGAGGCGAAGGGGCATCCCCAGGGACTGGAGAAGACGGTCTTTAAGCTCCAGGTATACGACTGGAAGAGGAAAAGACTCGTAAAAGATAAGACGCTCCTAAAATGGATGAGGTATCTGGTCTCCGCAGGGGCCCGCCACATAGCTTATTATCCGGATAATTACATAAAGGATAAGCCGGCCGCGGATAGAGTGAGAAGCATGATGTCAGTGGAGGATTTTCCTTTTGAAAGGAGAAAGTAGGAGGCCCTTATGGTGATGCAGGGTATATACAGTTTCGTCTTCCATTACCCCCTCTTTATGGCGTTCGCTCTTATGTTCGGCGGCTTTATTTATCATATCTTCAGGGAGCGCTCGACCAAAAAGATAGGCGAGCTTCCTTCGATGCCGCTGGTCTCCATACTCATACCCTGCCATAATGAAGAGAAATGCATCAGGGAGACCGTAAATTATCTGGACTTACTCGACTATCCGGAGTATGAGATCATAGCCATAAACGACGGCTCTACGGACCGGACCTTCGATATCCTCAAAGATATGCAAAGGACGAACAACCGGTTGAGGGTTGTGACCCTTTCAAGCAATCAGGGCAAAGGCATGAGCCTTACCATGGGCGCGATGGCGGCCAGAAGCGAATATATTATCTGCATAGACGCCGATGCCTTACTTGACAGGGAGGCGGTAAATTACTTTATGTGGCACTTTCTCAATTTCCCGAGGGTAGGCGGCATAACGGGTAATCCAAGGGTGAGGAACAGGACGAGCATAGTGGGGAAGATACAGGTAGGGGAATTTTCCTCCATTGTGGGCATGATCAAAAGGACACAGAGGATACTGGGAAAGGTTTATACCGTATCGGGCGTCATAGCGGCGTTCAGGAAGAGGGCGCTTTTCTCGGTCGGTTTCTGGTCCAACGACATGGTAACGGAGGACATCGACGTAAGCTGGAAACTTCAGCTGCGGTTCTGGGACATAAGGTATGAACCGAGAGCATTATGCTGGATACTGATGCCCGAGACCATCGGCGGGCTTTGGAGGCAGAGGCTGCGGTGGTCTCAAGGCGGCAGCGAGGTCTTGCGGAAATATACGAAGAATCTCTTTGAATGGACGCAGCGCCGCATGTGGCCGATATACCTGGAGACGCTGGTAAGTATTGTCTGGGCTTATCTTTTTTGGCTCACTGTTGTCATGTTCGCCCTTGATAGGATCTTCGATCTGCCGCCAGGGATAGAAGTCCGAACTATCATACCCGGCTGGACGGGTGTGATACTTGCCGTAATCTGCCTTTTTCAGCTTTCAGTCGGGCTTATAATAGACAGCAGGTTCGAAAAGGGGATATACAGGATGTTCTTCTGGCTCATATGGTATCCGCTTATCTACTGGATTATAAATGCGCTCGTGACCGTAGTCGGTTTTCCGAGGGCTATGTTAAAACGCAAGGGGACTCCGGCGGTTTGGGAGAGCCCGGACAGGGGTTTCTGATATGAAAAATATTAAGGAAGATGAAAAACGCAACAGGCGCCCCATCATTATAGACAGACCCGATTTACTGGGTTCGAGCCGCCGCTGGACAGAATGGGGCATAACAACTATAGGGTGGGTGATGTGGGTCTTTATATGCCGCCCCATACTGATAGCGCTTTTATGGGCGTTGGGCTTGAGGGTATTCTATCATCAAATGGTGAAGCTGGGCGGTTTAGGCGGCATCGTGGAGCTGTTTTGGATATATTTCTGGGTAGTAGTGGCCATATGGATAATCATAAGGAGCTGGAACCTTTACAATTACCTTAAGTTCAGAAACAAGAACGCCAGAAAGCATTCCCGGCCCGTGGGCGCACGCGAGATAGAAAAGTTCTTCAAACTCCCCTCAGAGTGCCTAGGGGGCGTTCATTCCTCTTCCGTAGTGGAGGTGGATTTCATCGAGCGCAATGATATAAGAGTGAAGGACATATCTAAGGATAGAGGAGCCGTTTATTCGGGTCACTTCGATCCGGGTTCACTCGACAGGCGCCTGATGAGACTCAGGAGACTAAAGGATTCTTGATATGTTCAATAGGCGAATCTTTATTATTTTTTTGATATTTTTATGAAACTGCGGCGGCGTTACGCGGGAAAATCCGGATGAGAAAGAACTTAAGATAGTGCGGGCCGAAAGGCAGTCATGGTGATGAGTTATTTTGCCTTATTTCCGGATTTCTTGGATGCCGATAAGAACCCGTACGCTCAGGCGACAGGTTTCTTTGTCAACCCCAGGGGTCCGGCGGGGAGGAAACACCTGCCATTAAGAGGCCCTTTGCTCGGACGCATTTCTCAAGGCTCAAACCTACAACGGAACGCTTGTCAAGGGCATGGAGATATTAAGGGATTTCCGGACGGTACCGGAATATAACAGACTCCTCGAAATATTTCAGTTCCGTTTCCATGGATATCTGACCACATAGGAGATTTCGTCCGGGCGCACTCTTGAGAAGATGACTGCGGAATAAGAGGACGTGTTTGAGTATTCCGGCTACTACAAGGAACAGCCATTAACAGCAGAGACATGAAAAGAAATAGTCAAAAATTAAGAGGTTATACCGCCATCGAGGTGCTTTTAGTAGCCTCGATAGTGGGGCTGATACCTATAGGCGTATATATGGAAGCGTATAAAAAGGCCGAGGCGTCAAGTTGCATGTCCAACCTGAGAAATGTCTACATAGCCGTTCAGATGTACGAAATGGATTTCGAGAGGATGCCGGATATCAAATTTTATCCGAAGAGTGCTTCCGAAAAAGGGAGTATTACGGAGATGCTCACTCACTATATTGACGATGAGAACGTCTATATATGTCCGGCTATGCCGGACGAACTTAAAGAAAAAGGTCTCACCTACATATGGAACGACAACTACAACGGGAAGATGCTTTATTCCATAAACGATAAGGCTGCCAAGTGGCTTATGACCGAGATGACGGCGGTAAAACCGGAGATACCCGCACCGCACAACGGCGCCTACAACGTGCTGTTTCTCGACGGTCACGTGGAGAACGTAAAGCGCGCGGTGCACATTCATCCGTCACCGGCCGGGCTGCGAAAAGACGGCGGTTATTGCATGAGGTAGATATGAAAAGGCCCTTGAAAAAAAAGATCGCAGGAGCAGCCAAGGTTATATGCGCGGCACTCGTAGTAGGTTCGATATATGCCGCAGGCTGCTCCGCCGAAAGAGATACAAGGAATTTAATACCGGAGAGCCGTCTTCCCGAGGCGAGGAAGGCAGAGATTAAAGAGGCGCTCAGAGATGACGGTTACATGAGGAAAGCAGCCAGATATAAGTTCGCCGAGAGATTCGGATCGGACGGGGTGCCTTTTATGATAGAGAGGGTGATGGAGATATACGAGCTTGGTTCCGATTGGAAAAACCCCCATCTATATTCGGTGGCAACCAACCTCATAATAAGCCTGGGCGAGATAGGGGATGAGAGGGCGGTTCCGGCTTTAACGGCGTGGCTTGCGGAGCCGGAGTACCGAGTCTTTAGAATAAGCGCGGCGTACGCGCTGGGGGAGATGGGCGATAAGAGCCAGACAGCTGAACTGTGGAAGATTTGGGAGGAGGAGTTCTCCTATCTTGAGAAGGGCGATGACGAAGGCCCTTGGCCTTTTATAGGATATCACCCTTCCGGCTGTTACGTGCACAGAGTGCTGGCGGAGACCGGAGAAGCGCTTTATAAATTGGGAGAGGAGAGGGTAGTAGCCGATATGATAGAAGCGGCCCGCCTTTCCCGCGGCAGATGGACTTCCGGGTACAACCAGATATTGTGGACGCTTGCCAAGATGACCGGCGAAGGTATATCAGAAGAGACCTATGAGCTTGAATTCTGGCAGGCCTGGTGGAATAACAGAAAGAGAAGATGATATGCGCCGGAAGGAAATCAATAGGATTTAAGGGCTTCCGGGCAGAAGTTAATCAGGGAGGAACTATGAAGAAAAAGGCACTTCTATTTTCGGTTCTCTTTGTTTTGATTTGTACTCAGGCATTCTGCGAAGAAAAGACAGATTTCCTGGGTCCCATGACGGCAAAGATGAAAAGGGGCGTAATAAACACCTTTACCGGATGGGCTGAGTTTCCCATACAGATATGGAAGGGTTACGACGAGGGTTTCCGGGGAAACAGAAAAGATAAGTTCAGAGGCATTCTCTTCGGCATAGTGGACGGCGTGTCGCATTCCGTAGGCAGGACGGCTTCGGGCCTCTCCGATATGCTGGGTTACTGGGCGGCTGAGCCTGAATCCGACGCCGGGGTAGGCGTATCCCTCGACGGAGAGTACGCCTGGGAAAAAGGCGAGCCCTACGACGGATTCGATCCTGATTTTACACAGGCGGTGATAAGGCCTTCCGTAAACAAACTCTTCAGGGGCTCCGGCAACCTTATATTCGGTTTCATGGAACTGCCTAACCAGATAACGAAGGGCATAAAGGATAAAGCCCCGGACCGCGGCGTATTAAAGGGCCTCTGGTTCTGGGCAAGCCGGGAGGTATCGGGTATATCCGATTTATTAAGCGCGCCTTTTCCCAACCCTCACGATAACGTGGGGTTCAAATTCGACGAGGAGTGGCCTTGGGAGGCTTTCGGAGAGGAATAGCCGGCCCCGGCATAAGGCGAGCCTAATTTATTATTGATTTTTGCGGATGTATGATATAATATACAGAAATCAAACGGAAAGGAGCAAAACCATGAAAAGGGGTATCGTATTATTAACCTTAGCTTTTATTATAGTACCTCTCGCCGCGGCAAACGCGGGACAAAAGACGACAGGTGACCTTTTGCGTGAAGGCCTACTGGGCGCCGGAGCGGGTGCGGTAGGCGGGGCTGCCTCCGGCGGGGACAGCGGCGACCTCTGGAAAGGCGCCCTGGCCGGCGCCGGGGTAAACGTGGTTGGCGGAGCCGTTCTCGATTCCATTACGGGCGAAGAGGTATCCACGGTGGAGAATGTCCAGAGCATGAACTCAAAAGACGCCTATTCTTCCGGTTACAGCGAGGGCTTTACCAACGGTTTCAAACAGGGTTATATGCAGGGCTATAAGGAAGGTTTGAAAGAAGGCGTTAACCCATAAACTATTCGGAATAAATACGGCGGATATGATACATCAGGCTCATATCCGCCTCTTTTTAGAATAAATGTAAACCACTAAAAGGATGTAGGTTGACATAAACGGGAGCCTCTTTATGGGTAGGATAACCGGGCGGCTTTTAAAACGGCCGTCACGTGAACTCTTTCGCATGGCGGATGACATCAGAAGGGAACACGCCGGCAAAAGATTCGAATTATGTTCCATTACGAACGCAAAGAGCGGCCTCTGCGGCGAAGATTGCAAGTTCTGCGCGCAATCTGCGAGATATAAAACGGAGATTACCTCTTATCCTCTCAAGGATAAAGAGACCCTTCTGAAAGAGGCGGGGAGGGCCAAGGCCCTGGGCGCCGTAAGGTTCGGTATCGTAACCAGCGGCAATCGCCTGAGAAGAGAAGAGACCGAGAGCGTGGCTGATGCCGTCAGGGCGATAAGGCGACGTGTCCGGATAGAGGTTTGCGCGTCTTTGGGATCCCTGGCAGAGGATGAACTAAGGTACCTCAAAGAAGCGGGATTAACGGTCTATCACCATAACATAGAGACCTCCCCCCGATATTACCCCCAGGTTGTCTCTACGCATGAGTTCCGTCAGAGGCTTGAGACAATAGAAAGCGCCATGCGTGCCGGCCTTAAGGTCTGCAGCGGCGGTATCTTGGGCATGGGAGAGACGGAGAGGGACCGAATCGAAATGGCTTATATCCTTAAGGAACTTGCCGTTGATTCAGTTCCGCTCAATATTCTCGTGCCCATAAAGGGTACGCCTCTTGAGCACGCCGAAGGAATATCACCTTTTGAAGTCTTGCGGACCATAGCGATATTCAGGCTGATACTTAAAGACAAGTCTATAAAGATAGCCGCGGGAAGAGAGAATAACCTTGCCGACTACCAGGCGCTTGCCTTCCTGGCCGGGGCAGACGGCATGCTAATAGGGGGTTACCTTACCAGAAGAGGGCGGGAGGCCTCCCGCGACAGGGAGTTGGTCGGTAACATAAGGAGATTATGGAGCCATTAAGTTCTTCACTCCAAGCGCGTAAGAGGGAGGGGACGCTGCGGAGCCTGCGTCCGGCGTCTTTGCGCGAAGGCGGGAGGATATATTTTGGGAAGAAACGGCTTCTGGATATGGCATCCAACGACTATCTGGGTCTCTCGGGCCATCCCGAATTAAAGAAGGCCGCAGCCGAGGCTGCACAAAGATACGGTACGAGCTCGGCGGCTTCGCGCCTTTTGAGCGGCGACCTGGAATCTTTTCACGAACTCGAAGAGACAGTGGCCTCATTCAAGGGCAAAGAAGCGGCGCTTATCTTCAATACCGGCTACCAGGCGAACATAGGCGTGATCTCCGCCTTGTGCGGGAGAGATGACATAGTATTGCTCGACAGACTCAGCCATGCCAGCATCATAGACGGCGCAGTACAGTCGAAGGCGCACTTAGTAAGATTCCGCCATAACGACGTAAGGCACCTGGAGGAATTACTTAAGGAAAAGAGGCACCGCCACAGAAGGTCACTCATATTGACGGAGAGCGTCTTCAGCATGGACGGGGATATAGCGCCGGTTAAGAGAATAGCCGAACTTAAGGAGGAATTTGATTCGTTCTTCATGCTGGACGAGGCGCACGCCACGGGCATCTTCGGCCCTTCGGGAAGCGGCATAGCCGAGAGGGAAGGGGTAACGCAGTCGGTTGACGTAATAATGGGCACTTTCGGCAAGGCCCTGGGCTCTTTCGGGGCATATGTTGCATTATCCGATGTGATGAGAGATTTTCTCGTAAATAACGCTCGCAGTTTCATCTATTCCACTGCCTTACCGCCGTCGGTTATAGCGGCGTCTCAACAGGCCATACGCTTACTGGCGGAGGAACCCGAAAGGAGGGAGAGGCTGCTTGAGATGAGCTCGCGTTTCCGTCGGGAGGTTTCTGCCTTGGGCCTCGAGACGCTGGGTGAGTCTCAGATAGTGCCGGTCGTTGCAGGGGATACCGAGACCGCGCTTTCGTGGAGCAGGGAGCTTTTTGAGGCCGGATATTGGGTGCCGGCTATAAGGCCGCCCACGGTGCCTAAGGGATCGTCGAGACTCAGATTTTCTCTTAACTTTACCCATTCCCCGGAAGACATGGACGGCCTGTTGCGGTATCTGGGGCGGCTTAAAATCGGGGAGAGGCCGTGAATAACGATAGCCGTTACCGTTACATTGAAAGGGGATACGGTTCTTCCGTGGTGCTGGTACCCGGATGGGCCAGCGACTACAGGATCTTTTCCCTACTTGATATACCGTACAATTACATCTTACCCCTCGATTACCGGCCGGCCGGTTTTCCGCGGTCCCTTGCGAGATTTTTGGATAGATCCGGCATAGAAGAGGTCAGTATTTTAGGCTGGTCTCTGGGCGGTTTTTCTGCGGCAGAGTTTTATTCCCTTTACCCGAAGAGCGTAGACAAGCTTATACTTGCGGGCGTAAGGATGAAATACGATAACATCACCTTGGCAGGCGTTAGGGAGGGGGTGGCCAGAAGCTTAAGAGGATATCTTTACGCCTTTTATGATAAGTGCTTCTCTTCGAAAGAGGACATGAGATGGTTTAAGAGGGAGCTCTTCGGCGAGTATGTCTCGGGTTTCGATAAAGAAAGGCTTTTGAGCGATCTGGATTATATAAAGGATTTCAGCTTCGACATAACGGGTTTGAGGAAGTCCGGCTCCGTCAGGATAGTACACGGCGACGGAGATCTCATAGCCCCACTCGAATCGGCCGCGGAACTTAAAAGAAGGCTCCCCCGTGCGGGATTTTCCGTTGTGGAAGGAGCGGGCCACGCCGTTTTTATGCATGAGGATTTCGGGAGTTATCTGTGAAAAGCGATAGGATGCGAAAAGGTATGTTAGAACGTAATTTTTCGAGGGTCGCGGATTCCTATGACCGATACTGCAGGATTCAGAGGTTTTCCGCCGGACGGCTTGTCGAATTGGCGGGCCCGTGTGAGTTCGGCAGGATACTGGAGATAGGATGCGGTACCGGTAACTTCACCGGCATGCTGGCGGAGAGGTATCCTCTGGCCAGGATAGATGCGCTCGATATCTCGGACGGCATGATAGGCGTAGCGCGAAGAAAGCTTAAGGGGCGCGCCCGATTTATAAAGGCCGATGCCGAGTCCTTCCGGGGGGACGGAAGATATGACCTCATTTCATCAAACGGCGCATTTCAGTGGTTCAGCGACGTGAAAGGCGCCCTCGGCCGCCTGGCGGATCTTTTGGGAAAGAACGGCGTGGTTCTGATTTCGACATTCGGCCCCCGGACATTCCGCGAACTGGATTGGGCCGTAAGGGAATATACCGGAGGCGCTTTTAAGACGGACTCAAAGTCCTTTCCCGGCCGCAAAGAGCTTGGTGCGATAGCCGGCGAATATTTCTCGGATCTCCGCATAGAAGAAGAGACGGTAGAACTGCGCTATGGCTCTTTGAGAGAATTGCTTGAGTCTATCAGGTCTACGGGCACAAGAGGCCGCGGCATGGGCATATCGCGCCTCTGGACCGAAAAGGCATTTTCCGCTATTGAAAGTGCGTATATAGATAGATACGGGTCCGTAAATGCCACATATGAGATCCTTTTTTTCAAGGGGGTACTGTGACAAACGGCATATTCGTAACGGGAACCGATACGGGCGTAGGCAAGACCGTCATATGCGCTCTCCTCGTCCGATATTTGCGGCAGAGAGGCCTCAACGCAGTGACGCAGAAATGGGTTGAGACCGGAGCGCGGGGCAAGTCGAACGAAATCAGACTGCACCGAAGGCTTTTGGGAAGTGATGTCCCTCCTTATTCAGATATCTCCGGCGATGTATCGCCTTATTTGTTAGACTTCCCTTCTTCGCCTCACCTTGCCGCCGGCCTCCAGAGGCGCCGTATATCGGCGTCCAGGATAAAAGCCGGCTTCAAAAGGCTTTCGATGCGGTTCGATTTTGTGGCGGTAGAGGGGACGGGAGGGTTGCTTGTACCTTTTAACAGAAAGGGTCTTATCGTAGATATTGCGGGAGAACTGGGCTTGCCGGTTCTGATAGTGGCCGGAAACAGACTCGGCGCTATCAATCATACCTTGCTTACGCTGGAGGCCTTAAAGACAAGGGGGCTGATCATAAAAGGGGTGATCTTCAATAATACTCGACCGATGAATCCTTTGATAGCCAATGACAACCCCTCGATCGTAAAGGCGCAGAGCGGTGCGGATGTTATGGGTCCGCTGCCCTACAGGCGCAACGCGGAATCGCTATACGGCCATTTTATTCCATTCGCCAGAAGACTCTTCGGCGCTAAAGACGGGGGAGAGGATGAAAGAGAAGATAGACGATGACCTGAAGTATCTTTGGCATCCGTATACACAGATGAAGGACTGCCGGGCCGATCCGCCTATCTTTATAGAAAGGGCTTGCGGACTCAAGCTGTTCGCCGCGGACGGCAACTGGTACTACGATACCATCTCGAGCTGGTGGTGCAATATCCACGGCCACTGCCGGCCTGAACTGATCAATGCAATGGCCGGCCAGGCCGCACAGCTTGACCACGTGCTCTTTGCGGGGTTTACCCACCCGGCTGCCATAGAACTCGGGAGGAGACTTGTGGAGCTGGCGGGCAGGTCTCTTGGGAAGGTATTCTTTTCGGATAACGGCTCAACCGCCGTAGAGACTGCACTGAAGATGTCTTTTCAATATTGGCAGAGCGCCGGTAAACATGAGAAGAGACGCTTTCTCGGACTTGACCTAGGTTACCACGGAGACACCGTCGGGGCAATGAGCTTAAGCGGAGTGGATCTCTTCAACGAAAGATTCAGGCCTCTTATGTTCCCTACACTAAAGGCGCCTACGCCCTATTGCTACAGATGCCCATTCGGAAAGAAGGGTTACGGCAGATGCTCTCTCGAATGCGCGGAGGCGCTGGGTAAGATACTTCATAGAGAGCATGGGAACATATGCGCCGTCGTGCTTGAACCGCTGCTCCTTGCTGCGGGCGGCATGGTCGTATATCCGGCCGAATACCTCAAGGCAGCACGCAGGCTTACGGAGACCTACGGCGTCCATCTTATACTCGATGAAGTGGCGACGGGTTTCGGCAGGACGGGCAGGATGTTTGCCTTTCATCATACGGATATCGAACCCGATTTTCTATGCCTTTCGAAGGGCATAACGGCCGGGATACTGCCCTTTGGGGCCACCCTAACCCGTGATGATATATATGATGCCTTTTACGGAGATTACTCGGAAAAGAAGACCTTTTTTCACGGCCATACATATACGGCGAATCCGATAGCGTCAAAAGTGGCCCTTGAGAGCCTGAAACTCTTTGAGGACGGAGTTCTCCTTGAGGGCGTTAGGAGGAAGGCGGCTTATCTTAGAGATTCCCTGGAGGATCTTAGGCAGATGCCTTTTATAGGCGATGTGAGAGGCATTGGCCTGGTAGGGGCGCTTGAGCTGGTTAGGAATAAGGATACAAAGGAACCTTTTTCGTTTGAGGAGAGACCGGGGCTTGAGATATACAGGGAAGGTCTCAGAAGACACCTTATACTTAGGCCCCTCGGCAATATTGTATACCTCTATTTGCCGCTTAGTGTCCGGCAGCCGGAGCTGGAGTACATAATACGCAATACGCGCGAGGCCATAGAGACCTTTTCCCGCAGGAGGAAGGCAGGGAAAGCTGCGGTGACGTAAAGGGCCACAATTCGTTTGGAAATACCGGCTCCGGGATGTATAATCACATTAGCGGCACAATGGGCAGAGTTTTGGTTTCAATCGGGAGGTGTGATCATGAAGTTTGGCATGGGGGAGTTACTCGTAATACTTTTTATAATACTTCTTCTATTCGGCGCCAAGAAACTGCCGGAGATAGCGCGGGCGCTCGGGGAATCGCTTAAGGAATTCAAGAAGGCCGGCAGGGGCCTGAAGGATAAATCCGACAAAGAGACCGGCGCGGACGAAGATTGATAGACGCCATGGATAGAAAGCTGTCTTTTGTGGGGCATCTGGATGAGCTCAGGAGCCGGATCTTACGCTCGGTGATTATAATTGCGTTTTTTTCTTCCGTTGCCTATTTCTTTTCGGAAGATATTATCACCCAACTCTCGTCTCATCTGGACCGGCTCGTCTTCATAGCGCCCCAGGAGGCATTGGTAACCCGGATAAAGGTGTCGCTTTTGGCCGGTTTGGCGACGTCCCTGCCGTTTGTATTCTTTCAACTCTGGCGCTTTATATCTGATGCCATGACGCCTCCGGAGAGAAGATACGCTCTGGTCTTTGCCCCGCTTTCTCTTCTCCTATTCTTGCTTGGTGCCGCCTTTGGTTATCTTTTAATGCTTCCGGTGGCTATGCGTTTTTTGCTCGGCTTCCAATCGTCCTTCCTTGTGCCGATGATATCTGCTGAACGCTACATTTCATTTGTGGCGGTTTTGACATTTTCATTCGGACTGATTTTCCAGCTGCCGGCTGCAAGCATCTTTCTTGCTCGGCTTGGCCTGATAGATTGCGCGACCTTAAGGAGGAAGAGGAGGCATGCGATTGTAATGATCTTTATAGCAGCGGCAATAATTACCCCGCCGGATGTCGTTACCCAGTGCATGCTTTCGGTACCGCTTATGCTTCTCTATGAGCTGAGCATCGTGTTGGTGAAAATATTTGGCAGATGAAGGGCAAGCCCCCTGTTTACATAGATACCGGTTACCTGCTTTGCAAAGCCCTCCATAAGACTATATATCTTTTGTGTTTAAAGCAGATTATGGTATAATCTTCAAAATGACCTTTTAGTCGTAAAAAGGGAGATGTTGGCGCAGGCCATGGAGAGCGCGGAGTATCGCGGATACCTTAAGAGGAAAGAGGAGGAATCTGAGGCGCTTTGCGAGAGGTGCGGCGAGTGCTGCGGTGCCGGAGGAGACCCATGTATCCACCTCGCCAGAGACCGGGAGAGCGGCAAGTACTACTGCAGGGTATACGAAGACCGCCTGGGGCCGCAGCAAACGGTCTCCGGCAGTGTCTTCAACTGTGTGAATATCAAGGACAATATGCGGTTCGGTGCATTGACTCCCAACTGTGCTTATAATAGGTTAACCTCAAAATTTTCCGGAGGCAAAGATGAAAATAGATGAGATAAAACTGGATTCGCTCGATACCGCGGGTTTTATAAAGTCTAAATCGGAGGAGATAGCCTCTAGGGTGGGCACGGGCAAGGCAGTGAACGCCCTGTCCGGCGGCGTGGATTCTGCTGCTGTGACGGCTCTTGCTCACAGAGCAATCGGGGATCGTCTTAAGACCTATTTTATCGATTCGGGCCTAATGAGAGAAGGCGAGCCGGGGTGGGTAGTGGATATATTCGCCAGGATGGGGATACCGGTTGAGTTGGTTGATGCGAGATCCGGCTTTTTCGGCGCGTTAAAAGGCTTGACCGATCCCGAGCAAAAGAGGGAAGCCATAACCCAGACCTTCTACAAGGAGGTATTTGGCGGCATAGTGAAGAAGAGCGGGGCTACCTTCCTTCTGCACGGCACCAACTTTACCGATGTGGAAGAGACCGTAGCGGGCGTGAAGAGGCAGCATAACATACTTGAGCAGCTTGGAATCGATACTCAGGCCAGTTTCGGTTATAAGGTGATAGAGCCGCTGGTGCAGTTAAGAAAGCAGGGCGTAAGGGCGGTGGCTAAAGACCTCGGCCTGCCGGCGGATATATATCAGAGGCCGCCTTTTCCCGGCCCGGCCCTTGCGGCAAGGGTGATAGGCGAGGTTACGCCAGAGAGAGTGGAGACGGTGCGGAAGGCTACCTCGATAGTGGAGAGTAGATTAAAGCAGAGCGGCGCCTTTCAGTACCTTGCTATATTGCACAACGACCGCGTCACAGGGATGAGGGAGGGAAAGAGGGATTTCGGTCAGCAGATCGAGATAAGATGCTGGGAGAGCGAGGACGCCGTTACCGCCAAACCGACGCCGCTTTCTTTCGATAAGCTGGCCGGCATGGCTGAGGAGATAACCAAGAACGTTCCGGGGGTTGTGAGTGTGACCTATAATGTCACCGCGAAACCGCCATCAACAATAGAGGCCATATAGCGTAATGACCCATTCCAATAAAGAAGAAGAGACGGGGAGATTGATAGGCAGGGGAAAGGCTGCCCGCGTATATAAGCTTGACGGGCCCGAGCATGTCATCACCCGGAAGGAATTCTCGCCAATACTACCGGTCGTTATGTGGAACTGGTTCTTTTACGATTCCCCGCATCCTTTGACCACAAAGACGGGCTTTAAGTATTCATATTGGAAAAGACGGATAGCAAGCAGACTCTGCCGTTTTTATGATCCGGCCCTCCACATACCCGACGCACTGAAGATAACCGAGACCGGATTCATCGCCGAATATGTGCATAAGGAGAGATATTGCCGCCGGGCAAAAAGGATTTTTTATCCGAATGTGAGAAGCCTTGAGAAATTCTTCGGATATCTCGGACTGCCTACCTGGAGTTTTTCGAGAAGGAACCCCTTCTCCGCCTCCAATTTCGTTTTCGGAAAAGATAAGGTATACATCGTTGATTATGAACAGAGCGTTCCGGTGAAGGACCCATGGGGCGTGATAGACTACGACAGGATATATTTCGACGACCTGAGAGATTATGTCTCGGGAAATAATTCGAGACTCAGACTCAAACTCGGAAATGAGGAATTCGAAAACCTCAAAGAGGCTATGGACGAGGCCGAAAGATGTCAGGATAAGCTTGACATAAGGCCCAAGAAGACCACGAAATTAGTGAATAAAATAAGATCGAGACGCGCGAAGAGATAGCTATGCAACAGCTTTAATCTGTAAAAGAGCGTCTAGCGACTATTATATGAATCTGGCTTTAAAAAGCAGCGTCTAGCGACTAGCGTCTAGCGATTAGTAAAAACCGAGAGCAAAGAGCTAAGAGCCAAGAGCTAAATAAAGGCCGGTTGTCGAAAAAAAATCCATTTTTACCATTAACCATAAACTGTCAACCGAAAACCCAAAATATGGCAAAGATAGTCGGATATATATGGATAATACTCGGGATCATTTGGATTTTAAGACCCGGGGCGTTCAGAGAACGACTCAGGAGAAAGGCATCCCGCAAGCTCCGCCGGGTCTTTTATGGCGCGCTCTTTATCTTCGGAATAGCCATAGCCGGAAGCCTTTTAAGGATTAACGGATTTCTGCCCAGGGTAATGGGGATTTTGGGCATACTCCTTATTTTTAAAAGTCTCTTTCTGTATTTTTCCAGGGCATCGGATAAACTATGGGAATGGTGGGGAAGACAGCCGTTGCCTGTCTTCAGACTGCAGGCCCTTGGAGTAATCATAATTGGCGCTTTACTTGTGGCACTAGGTTAATAGAGATTTTCTTTTTCGGACATCATGACCGTAGAACAGCCAGCTTTTATATTAGTTATTATTTAAGGCATATTGGGATTTTTCTCCGCCTTTTTCACATCAATAGGAACCCTTGTTATAATGGGGGTGCTTATCTCTACGCCCTTTTAACAAAATTCGCAGCAATAGACAAATCTGTCCTGTTGTCGCTTGTATTGGTATATTGCCTTGGTGAGGTCTCTGAGTACGCACTGGCCGCCGCGGGCATCAGGAGGACCATGCCTTCCGGCAGATCCTTGGCCGGCGCGTTCACAGGCGGAAAGGTGATTTGGATTATTGAGTTCTTCGATAGAGATGTGTTGCTGCAGAAGGCGAAACCGGAACCGGGCATCGCGCTCTTTAAGATATGGTTGAGATTACAAGAAACACTATTTAGAAGAGGGGGTCCCAGGCCATGCCGGTTCTTACCGGTCATGGCCTTTTTAACTTTACACAGTAAAATGGGTAGCACAGAAAGAAGATGCTCAAACCCACGGTTTATCTCACTCTTTAAAGATGACGAAGAGAAGCGCAAAATCTAACATAAATATTTTTTTAAGAGGTAAGATTAATTCGCAGCAGCTAATCTCATTTAATGCGCGAGTGATATACGGCCGGATATGACGCATGCTTTATAATTAAAGTGCGTATTTGAATAATGCGGGGGAGCAGGGGGGTAAGGCATGGCTCCGCAGGACAATCATGAACGAAGTTGTTTCTCCGCGTCAACTACGTCCCTATTAACAAGGCGTATGGCGGTCCTTATGTTTTCCTTTAGGGGCGCGGCAACCGGCGTATCGAGTATCTCTCTAAGTATCTGGACGGCCATTCTGAAGTACCTTATTACCTCTCCTTCATCGGCATCCGTATGTTTTAATGTATCCTCGAAAGCGGTTCCGGCCATCCAGGTCTCCAGGCAGGAAGAGAGGTGGTAGTGATATTCCTTACTGAGAGGCCTTATGCCGAGTTTCTTTTCCTTGGCCTGGATCCTTTTGACCAGGCGTTCCGTGCCCGCGGCAAGCCGTCTGGCGCTTTTGCTTAACCGTTGTTTCCCGGACCCCTTTCTGGGCTCGAAGACAAGTCCGAGGGCAAGCAGACACAGTTCTGTGGGCGAGAGATTTTCGAGAAGCCCCTCCTCGTAGATCTCGGACAGCGATAGCTCGTATCCGTATATCTTGGCTGCAAAACGGCCCTTCGGGGTCAAGACACCTTCTTTGATATGACCCATCTGCTTTAGTATATCGACTTTTGAACTCATGAGCTCAAGGGCCCTTTTTCTATACCTCTCTTTCCGCTGGTAATAGTGAAAACTCGAAGGATATATATCGTATAGTTTTTCCCTGTATTTGTCATAGAGATTGAGTATGGTGGCGTAGGAGGCGTTGAACCTGCTTTTTACCAGTTCGTTCCTCCCGAAAACCACGTTCTCGAGTTCCTCATATGAAGTATATCTGGGGTTGACCCTGGAATATACGAAACCCTCGTGGTCTGTACCGCGTCTCCCGGCCCTTCCGGCCATCTGATAGAAGTCTCTTGTCTTCAGAGCCCCGAAAAACCGCCCGTAATATTTCCTTAATTCGTCAAAGACCACGGTCCGCGCAGGCATATTGATGCCCAGGGCAAAGGTCTCGGTGGTGAATATCACTTTTATGAGCCTGCTTGTAAAGAGCTGTTCCACGAGCTCCTTGAGCGTAGGCAGCATCCCGGCGTGATGATACGCGATACCTTTCTCGGCAAGCTCAAGGATGTCCGATGAGCGCCTGTCCTTTTCGAGGTTATATTTCTCCGAAAGGCCTTTGCAGAGCGCACCCACCCTTTTTTGTTCGTCGGCTGAGAGAAAATTATATTCGGCTATTTCACCGGCGAGATATTCGCATCTCTTGCGGGCAAAACAGAAATATATACAGGGGAGCCTGTTGTACGAAGAGAGGTGCTTTATTAGATTTTTGGGTTTATTGGGACTTGCCTTAAGTCCTCCCGCATATCCTGTCCGTCCGCGGCCGCCGCGCCGGTACCTGTCGCGTTTTCCTATTTTATAGGAAGTCTTTATATCGCGGAACCTGTCGAGTATCTTTCCCTGGAACTGATAATAAAAATGGAGCGGAACCGGCCTTTTGTTTTCGCATACCACCTTTACGGGTTTATTGTGGATAGACTGTATCCAGGCGGCGAATTCATCTATGTTGGGGATGGTGGCCGAAAGCGCCAGCATCTCCATATGAGGAGGGAGGAAGATTAGTGATTCCTCCCAGACCGTACCCCTCTCGTAGTCATCGAGATAGTGTATTTCGTCGAATATAATCCAGGCGTAGTGAGACAGGGAATCGGCCTCGTCCAGGATCTTATTGCGGAAGATCTCCGTTGTCATTATCAGCACAGGGGCGGCCGGGTTTATGCTGACGTCACCGGTAAGTATGCCTATCTTTTCCCCGTAGATCTTCCTGAAATCGCGGTATTTCTGATTCGATAAGGCCTTTATCGGGGCGGTGTATATGACATGGCGTCCTTTGGCGAGCGAGTCGTTTATGACATATTCCGCTATTACGGTCTTACCCGCGCCGGTAGGGGCGGAGACGATGACGGAATTATTCGCCTTTATGTGTTCTATTGCCCGTCTCTGAAATTCGTCATATATCATAGTGTCATTATAGCAGAAAAGACCGGATAAAAAAAGCTTATACGCATGTACATATAAAAAAAGAGGGGGCTTGACAATGGCGTCTTTTTGTAGTATACTTGATAATGAAAACCATTTTCAATAGGGGGTCTGAATGCGTAACCGCCTCAGGCATAATGTACCTTGGTGGCACAACAGGCTTAAAGGCCGCGGTTATAGGATAACCGTGCCCAGGCAGGCCGTGCTTGAGGTCCTCAGCCAGACCGACCGTCATCTAAGCGCAGAGGATATCTACATCGGGCTAAGGAAGAGGGATTCGGAAATAGGCCTGACCACGGTATATAGGACGCTTGAGCTCCTTAAGGAGATGGGTATCGTCAGAAGATTCGAATTCGGTGACGGAAGGGCCAGGTACGAATTAAGTGTAGGGCCCAGAGGCAAAGAGCACCACCATCATCACCTTGTGTGCACTAGATGCGGCAGGGTAATAGATTATACCGATTTTATTAAGGATGAACTCAAGCTTTTGGGGCGCGTAGAGAAAGAACTGGAGGAGAGGTTTGGCTTCGAGATAAGGAACCATACCCTTCAGTTTTTGGGGCTCTGCGACAGATGCAGAAAAGAAGGGAGAGTCAGATAAACAGGTTTCCGGTCTCTTTAACGGAAACATAATTTGAGGAGGTGAGATTCATGCCAGGAGGAGACAGAACAGGACCGGCGGGCTTAGGCTCGATGACGGGAAGACAGGCAGGCTACTGCGCGGGATACGGTGTACCGGGCTATATGAACCCCGTTTATGGCAGGGGCGGCGGCTTCGGCAGGGGGCGCGGCTTCGGCAGAGGCAGGGGCGGCGGCTTCGGCAGAGGCTGGGGGCGCACCTGGGCTTACGGCGCGTATCCTTATAACCCGTATGTAAACCCATATTATGCTCCGGGTGCTTACGGGGACCCCTATGGAGGAGCTATTCCTCCGAAGGAAGAGGCCGATATGCTTAAGGACGAAGCCAAGAACATAGAGAGGGAGCTTGAGGCCGTCAATAAGCGCATAAGCGAGCTTGAATCCAAAGAAAAGAAAAAATAACCGATGGTAAGTCCGTTTTTAGAAGATAAACGGCGAAGTGTATAAGGGCCGGCGGAAGAGATTCAGTCTGCCCTTATACTTTATTTATGGAGGCGGCATGAAGATAGCTATATCGACCGATGGCGGTAATGTATCCGAACACTTCGGCCGGTGTCCCAAGTTCACTATAGTGGATATAAGGGTGGGGAAGGTAGTCTCAAAGGAAGAGATAGATAACCCCGGCCACCATCCGGGCTATTTACCTGAGTATTTTAAAGGTATGGGCGTGGAGCGCATAGTCGCGGGGGGCATGGGTCAGCGGGCAGCCATGCTTTTTGAACAGTTTGGCATAGGTGCCGTACTTGGGGTGAACGGTTCGGTGGAACACGTTATAGATGCGATTACGCGCGGGGAGATCAAAGGGTCCGGCAGTCTCTGTGAACCCGGTTCCGGCAGGGGCTACGGAGTCGATAAGACCGAGTGTGACCACGAGGAATAGACTAAATAAAAAGGAGCGTTTATGAAGATATGTGTTACTTCGCAGGGCGATAATCTTGATGCCCAGATAGATGGAAGGTTCGGAAGGTGTCCTAAGTTCATCTTTGTGGATCCGGATACAATGGAATACGAGGTCATTGATAACCCTAGCGCAAATGCCATGGGAGGGGCCGGAATACAATCCGGCCAGCTCATATCATCCAAGGGCGCTACGCTTTTAATGACCGGAAACATCGGTCCTAACGCGTTCCAAACGCTCAAGGCCGCTGGAATAGAGACAGTAACCGGACAGCGCGGCACCGTGAAGGAAGCCATAGAAAGGTATAAGAAGGGAGAGGTTAAGCCTACCGACAATCCCAGCGTGGGTTCCAAGTTCGGAATGGGCGGCGGCAGAAGGATGTTTTGAGCCTGCACCTCTTTTGCGTTATGATTTAAAAGGTTATTATGCGCGTTTTGCCATTTTCACCGGCGCAGCCACGAAATATATGGAGAATGCCCGAGGATGAGGTACCTTCCGAGACTTACCGAAAAGGAGATCAAGGAAAACCACAGGCGCTTTGCGCAGAGGGCTTCCGTGTATAGAAATAGAGATTTCGATTTCATGGCATCGAGGCTTTCCATACTCGGATACGCGGGGAGGCTTGAGGGAAAGATACTGGAAATAGGTTCCGGGACCGGTCATATGTCGCTTGCGTTGGCACAGCGGGGCTACCGCTTTACCTCTATAGACGTCGATAAAAAGGCCCTAAGGATAAGCGCTATGAACCTGGCCTATGAAGGCCATCTGGACAAGGCCGAATTATTCGTCATGGACGGAAACCGCTTGACTTTTGGCGATGAGAGTTTTAATAATATTATCGCGGTCAATTTTTTTCATCACATAACCGATGCGGGAAGGATACTTAAGGAGATGGACAGGGTGCTCGCCCAGGGCGGAAAGATGTTATTGGCCGATTTTAACGAACTGGGGGCTTCTATCGTGGATGATGTCCATAAGAAAGAGGGGCACATACATGACCACAGCGGTTTAAGCAGGGAGCGGATAACCGCTTGTCTAGATGAGATGTCCTATGAGACGGAGTCGAGGGATGAGAAGTACCATTGGGTGCTCTTAGGGCAAAAAGCCCGGCAGGATTTTGATTAGGATAATTTTTCGATATTAGTGAGCATTTTCTAAGTGAAGACATATCTCGAATGCATACCGTGTTTTTTTAAACAAGCCATCGAAGCCTCGGCTCTCGCCGGCGCCAGCCACAACGCGAAGGTGAAGCTTTTGAACGATTTGGCCTCTCATGTAGAACGCCTTTCCATGTCTAAATCGCCGCCTGAAATGGGCAGAACAATATATAGGTTGATAAAGAAGCATACGGGCAAGAAGGATCCATTTTACAAGGTGAAGAGACACAGCAATGAGGCGGCGCTCGAGATGTATCCCAAGCTGAAGAGAAAGGTTGCGCATTCGAAGGACAGGCTCTTGGCGGCCATAGAACTGGCGATAGCGGGTAATATCATAGACTACGGCGTCGCCACGGGTATAGACGTAGAAGCCGAGATAAGACGCATATTCAATATGGAGAATAGGCGCATAAAGAAGGAATCGAGTCATCTTTTCAACTATTCCGAATTCAAAAGGTTCCTCAATAAATCAGGCTCCTTGCTTTATCTGGGAGACAATTCGGGCGAGATAGTATTCGACAGAATACTCATAGAAGAGATAAAGGCGCTTTACCCGAAGAAGAGACTTACTTACGTGGTAAAGGAGAAACCCATAATAAACGATGCCCTCATGGCCGATGCCCGCCAGTGCGGTTTGGATAAAATAGTACCGGTCATTTCAAGCGGTCTGGATACGCCCGGGACGGTACTCTCTCTTACGTCCCGGCGGTTCAAAAAGGCGTACAGGGATGCCGAGGCGGTTGTAAGCAAAGGGCAGGGTAATTTCGAGGCGCTCGAAGACGGCGGCAAGGACATATTCTATCTTTTTATGGCGAAATGTCAGGTGGTGGCCAGACATATTGGCTGCGAAGTAGGCTCCATTGTGTTATACTATAACAAAGACAAGTTAAAGGGACCTCAGAACGTTCATAAAGGGATAGGAAGAGCATATGGCTGATTGTCCGAACATAAAGAAGAACCTGTCTAATTGCAACTGTACTTACGAACCGTGCTCGAAAAAAGGCTTATGCTGTGAATGCATACGGTACCATTTCGATAACGGCGAATTGCCCGCCTGCCTTTTTCCGGATGACATCGAGAAGACCTTCGACCGTAGTATAGAGAGGTTTATAGAGCTCTACCGTCAGAGAGGCAGATGGTGGTAGGAGGCTTCTTAAGGATATGAGGCTTACCGTGATATTCGATAAACGCGCGGAAGGTCCTCTTCATACAGGCTGGGGTCTTGCGTGTCTGGCGGACGGTGGCGTACTTTTCGATACCGGAGAAGACGGGGGCATGCTTACCGGAAATATGAAGTCTCTCGGGATAGACCCTCGGGGCCTTAAGTCGGTTGTGATATCCCACGACCATTGGGACCACACAGGGGGATTGCGGGATATCATGAAGGCCTCACCCGGCATAGAGGTGTATGTGTGCCCCGGCGTAAGTAAACGCCTGAAAGAAGAGATACGCGCATCGGGAGGCGTAGCTAAGGAAGCAGAGGTACCCGCTGAAATAACCGAAGGCGTCTTCGTAACCGGTGAGATAGCGGGACGTTACCGTAATTCCTATATGGCTGAACAGGCCCTGGTAGTCAGGACGGAGAAAGGCGCAAGCGTAATTACGGGCTGCGCTCATCCGGGTATAGTGAAAATAGTGCGGACGGTGAAAGAAAAATTCGCGTTGAAAGAATTATATCTTGTCGCCGGGGGCTTCCACTTGAGGGATATAACGCTTTCCGAGGCCGGCGAGGTAGCGCGCCGGCTGCGGGAGATGGGCGTAAAAAAAGCCGGACCGACGCATTGTACCGGAGATGCCCAGGAAGGCGTGTTCAGAAAACTTTACGGCCAGGATTTTATAACACTGAAAGCCGGAACTATCCTCGACTTGTAATCTAAACCTTATATGCATGAAATAAGGGATTACATTTTAACCGCCTTACAGACCACCAGCCTCCGGGCGTTCTTCACAGTCTTCCGGGCGGGCGCCGTATTGAATCTTAGCTCCTGCACCATAGAGAGATTGCATATAATCATCGGATATGTAAGCGTCTCTATATTACGGTAGCGTCGTCGAGATAAACCCTGAGAACCTTATAGCGCAGAATGAGATGAGGTTTCTTTTAGCCGCGGAAGGCCGTTTCAAAAAAGCCGCAAGACACTTCGAAGGGGCCGGTCGCCTAACGCGGGAGGATGCCGGCCTGCCGGAAGACGATTTCCTCTTTTACCACGAGACCTCATTAAGGATGCTTTCAATTTGCAGGGAGAAAGCGGATAAGCCGGCCGATTGAAAAATGGGCTGGCGTGGGATTGTGCATCTGGCCTAAAAAGATGCCACAGGCTTGATGAAATCAGTAGAGAAACAGATAGCGCAGTCTGATCTTGATACGCACCGAAATGATTTGGCCCATACGTAAATGAGGTGTATAATCTAACTCTGAACTGGACTGAAGGGTCAACAAGGGGGGAGGTCATATGAACGAATCCGGAAAGAGCATAAAGAATATAAGGGAGATGTCCATTGCGATAGACGATTGGGACGATGTCTTTTCGGATTTCGACCCAAGGCCATTGGGGGAGAAGGCCCTTTCGGAAGACTTTATCTATGAGATTAAGAAGAGATACCGCGAGACACCCCAAGGGAGGTTCCTGATAAGCATATATGCGCCCCAAGGGCTGAAGAACGAAAAATCGGAGAAGGTGGTCATACAAAGGCTCAAGAGGCATTTTAAGCACAGGTCGTTAAGCAGGCAGAAGGAACTTAAGCGCATAAGGTTGCGCGGTTTCATATTCGTGCTTATGGGCATAGCTTTTTTGGGGTTTTTGACATTGATTACCTACTTCAAGTTTTTTAGCGATTTGGCCATAGAACTTTTGGGCATCATCTTCATGCCTTTGGGCTGGTTCGGGGTATGGGAGGGGTTTTCGAAGATAGTGGATTCCTCGCCTATGCTCATACGGGAAGAGTTGCTGTTTGATAAACTGTCCAAGGCCCAGTACAGGTTCGTTTACATAGAATACGACGACGAGCAAAAGAGGGCGCGATGATAAGCATAAAGAAAGGCGACATAACCGCAGAAGATACCGAGGTCATAGTGAACGCCGCAAACAGCCGCTTGGCAGGCGGAGGGGGCGTGGACGGGGCCATCCACCGCGCGGCCGGGCCGTCGGTCATGCGGGAACTTCGGGGCTTCGGAGGTTGCCATACCGGCAGCGCCGTTATCACAGGGGCCGGGGAACTCAACGCAAAAAGGATAATACACGCGGTAGGACCGGTGTGGTACGGCGGGAAGAGAGGAGAGGCCGGGCTTCTCGAAAGCGCCTATAAGAAGAGCTTCGAACTGGCGAAGAGCGAGGGGTTGCGGACAATATCCTTTCCGGCTATAAGTACCGGAATTTACGGATATCCTGTCGAGGAGGCCGCTCTGATAGCGCTTAGAGAGGGGAAGAGGTTCGAGGGTAACTTCGATGAGATACGTTTTGTCTGCTTCTCGGACAGAGACTATTATGTGTATAAACGGTTGCGGGCGGCCATGGAGTCGCGGTAGAAGCTAGGGCGTTAAGGAGGGTATTTATGGCTAAGGTATTGATTGTTTATTATTCGAGAACGGGAAACACGGAGAGAATGGCTCGTATAATAGAGGGGCGGCTTGCGGAGCTCGGCAATGAAGTCTCTTTAAAGAAGGTCGCCGACGCAGTACCGGCGGACATGAAAGAGGCGGATTGTATTATAGCCGGTTCACCCACATATTACGGAGCAATGGCCCGGGAACTGAAAGGGCTGCTCGATGAATCGGTCTCACTGCATGGGAGGCTGGACGGAAAGATAGGAGGGGCGTTTTCATCGGTCGGCAATATAGCGGGAGGCGGGGAGACGACGGTGCTAAATATACTGAATGGCATGCTGGTACACGGTTTTATAGTACAGGGCGATCCCAAGGGAAGCCATTACGGACCTGTCTCCGTGGGGAGACCTGACAAGAGAGCGGAGTCGGAATGCGCCAGGTTTGCCGAAAGGATGGAGGCACTCTTAAAGAGGTGTATAGGCTGAGCGGGGATTATGGCTTGTGTATTAGACGTCTTTGAGAAAAGAAGAAGCGTAAGAAGATATTCCTCACGCCCCCTGCCCAAAGATGCCTTGGAGAGGTGTCTTGAGGCTGCAAGGCTGGCTCCTTCCGCGTGCAATTCCCAACCATGGAGATTCGTGGTAACGGATAAGTCCCCCTTGAAGGAGAGGCTCGCCCTTGCCGCTTTCGGAGGCGTATATTCCCTCAATTCCTTCGCGAAAGACGCACCCGTTCTTATAACGGTTATCTCCGAGAGGCCGGTTGCATTAGTCCGCTTGGGGGGTTTTTTGAAAAGGGTTGATTATTCACTTATAGATGTAGGCATAGCCTGCGAGCATCTCGTGCTTCAGGCAGCCGCCGAAGGAATCGGAACCTGCTGGCTGGGATGGTTTAACGAGAGGGCGGTGAAGCAGGTCCTTAAGATAGCCGGCGGCATAAGGGTGGAGGCGATGGTAGCAATGGGCTATTCTGCGGATACAGCCGAGCCCAAGAGACGGAAATCGCTTGATGAGATAAGGAGTTACGCCGGATGAGAAGTGTGGTCAGCGACACGGGCTCATTTATATCGAAGAAGATAGGGAAGGCCATCAGGGATTATGGTATGATAGAGGAAGGAGACAGGATTCTTTTGGGGCTTTCCGGAGGCAAAGACAGCATGACCCTCCTGAAACTTCTCAAGGAGAGGCAGTCGTGGTCTCCGGTGAGGTATGAGCTTGCCGTCGGCTGTATCGAAAGCGATATGGAATGCGACAACGGTCTTGATAAAAGGCGCATCGGAAAGATCACGAAGAATCTTGGCGTAAGGTGCGTACTGAAGAAGATCGAGATAAAGGAAAAAAGTAAGGGCAAGGAGGCCGGGTGTTTCTGGTGCTCATGGAACAGGCGGAAGGCCCTGTTCAATATGGCCCACGACATGGGATATAACAAGGTGGCGCTGGGACATACCAGAGACGATATAATAGAGACCACGCTTATAAATCTCTTTTTTCAGGGTCATATATCGACGATGAACCCGAAGCAGCCGCTCTTTTCGGGGGCATTGGTCGTGATAAGGCCGCTCTGTTATGTGGACGGCGAAACCGCCCGAAGGTTCGCGCGCGAAACCGGATATCTGAAAGGAAGACCTCGGACGGGAAAGACGGATACGACCAGAAGCTATGTCAGGAGAATCATCAAGGACGCGGAAAAGAGGTGCCCGAACGTCAAGACGAATATTTACAGGAGCATATCGAGGGTGAGGGCCGAGTATATCGATCTCAGATAAAAAAGATGACGCAGTAACCTTTTTCTGATATAATCTTATCACTCGGGGGCAGACCCCGCAGCAGGTCAGAAACTAAGATAAATAAGGGGGAGTAATGCCGGAGAGAAAAGTAATATTGACCGAAGCAGCGCCTCAGCCTCGCGGGCCGTATTCTCAGGCCGTTGTCCATAAAGGGATGATGTATATATCCGCCCAGGGCCCCATTGATCCCGTAACCAATAAACTCATAAACGGTACCATAGAGCAGGAGACGAAGCGGATACTCGAGAACATAAAGGTGCTTGTTGCAAAGGGCGGGGGAAGCCTGGAGAAGATCTTGAAAATCAACTGCTACCTTAGTGATATCGGTTCTTATTCGGAATTTAACGATGCCTATAAGGATTACTTTATCAAGGAGCCGCCGGCGAGAACCGTAACGGAAGCCGGCCTGCCGCTCGGTATGAAGGTGATGATGGACGCCGTGGCGGCACTTGAGTAAATAGTACAAGTTACAAGGCGATGTAGCAGTCTAGCCGATAAAAACAGCGTCTATAAAAGACCGGTTGTCGGTGTACGGTTACCGGTTGTCGGAAAAGCAAAAATCCCCTGCTGCCGTC
>Ga0272442_10001460_pt1 | contig 35989 bp, 18 predicted proteins | sample SSMForm2O_FD_200262 | JGI IMG/M metagenome (GOLD analysis project Ga0272442, IMG submission 200262) | Marine sediment archaeal communities from Little Sippewissett salt marsh, Falmouth, MA, United States - SSM-Form-2O | ecosystem: Environmental > Aquatic > Marine > Wetlands > Sediment ... | reverse complement strand
CATCCGACACCGTAGCCACCACCCGCTGGGTGCCCACCAGCCCGCGCACCTCGGTTTTGAAGTCCGATTTGTTGATATGCAGCATCAAGTCGAACCCCGCCGCGGTGCCGGAAACCGAGTCTTTCCCCACCTTGATGCGGGTGGTCTTTCCCCGGATGAAGCCGTAGATGATGGTGTCCTCGATGTGCAGATTGAAGTCCGGCCCGACAATCCGCCCGGGCTTGATCGAAACATCCTGCCGGTCGTACCACCCGATGTTCAACGAGATCTCGCATCTCCCGGCCTCCCCGGCAGCCTCGACCTCACCCCTGGGTTCCTCCCCGGCCAGGGCCATCAGCGGCAAAAGTATCAGAAAAGTATATAGTAATCTCATGAAATCTCCTGAACTTCCGCTCAGTATAGAGTCCGCCACTTACTCCGTCAAGCCGACGGCCAAGGCCTCAGCGTCTCGTTGACATCCCCGGGGGGGATCTTTACACTAGGCCAACTTTTCGCATGAGCCAGGGCAAGTTATCCAAAGTGGTGGCCCGCATGGCGGGCGTGAGGCCGGAAGAGGGGCGGCGGACGCTGCTGGCGGCGGCGTTCTACTTCTTCTTCGTGGCCCACGTGGTCATGGTGAAGTCGGCCACCAACGCGTTGTTCCTCTCGCGGCACAATCCCCAGCACCTGCCCTACCTTTACATCCTGGTGGCGATCCTGGTGGCCATCGTCGTGGTGTTCGCCTCGCGGCAGCTGGCCGACCCGCGGCGGCGCTTGCTGCGGCTGCTTTCGCTGACCGGGGTGGCCGGGACGCTGGTGCTGGGCTGGGTCGCGCTGCGGTTCGATCTGGCGCAGGTCAGCCCGGCGCTGTATCTCTTCGAGGAGGTTGCGGCCACCGCGCTGAACATCCAGTTCTGGTCGGTGGCCGGGGACATCTTCGATCCCCAGGAGGGCAAGCGGGTCTTCGGCATTCTGACCGGCGGGGGGATGACCGGGTCGATTTTCGGGGGGCTGTTCGTTCACCAGGCGGGCATGACCATCGGGACGGTGAACCTGCTGATGACCGGGGCGGCCATGTTGCTGGTCTGCGTGGTGCTGGCCCAGGAGTTGGCCAAGCACCTGGGCCGGGCGGACGCCCTGGGCGAGCAGATGATGTCTCTGCGCCAGGGATTCCGATACGTGGTAACCGACAAGTACCCGCGTACCTTCGGCCTGCTCATGCTGCTTTCCATGGTGCTGACCGCCTTCGTGGACTACTTCTTCAGGACCTCGGCCCGGGCATTTCTGGGGGAGGATCAGCTGGCGGTGCTCTTCGGGGACCTCAACGCCTACGTGGGCATCATCTCGGTGGTCTTCCTCTTCACGCTCTCCGGGCGCATCCTGCGTACCATGGGCATCTTCCGCTACCTGCTGATCGTCCCCATCGGCATGGCCGGGGCCTGCACGCTCTCGATCTTCTATCCGGTTTTTCTGGCGGTCTACATACTGAAGATCATCGAGAACTCCGGCAGCCTGTCGATCAACCAGGCCGGGCTGCAGTTGTTGTACAACCCGGTGCCTACCATCCTGCGGGCCACTACCCGTGGGGTCGTCGACGGCTTCATGCGCAAGACCGGCTACGCGGTGGGCGGGGTGTTGCTGCTGTTGCTGACGCCGTTTCTGAAACGGCCCTACTTCGAGTTGGCCATTATCGGGATGCTGGTGCTGTTCGTGGCCATGTTGCTGCGGCTGTGGGTGCTGTACATCCGCTCGCTGGACGAGAAGATCCGGGTGGGGGCCCGCGGGCCGGTGCGCCTGCGGCTTGAGGACGGCGCCACCCACAAGGTGCTGCTCAAGGGGCTTCAGAGCGGAGACGAGGAATTAGTCCTGACTTCGATGCGGCTGCTCGCGGGAATAAAGACGGTGGACATCCGCAAGACCCTGCGCCGGTTGATCGCCAGCGACTCGGAACAGCTGCGCATAGCCGCCATCGAGACGGTAGCCGATCGCGGCTACAAGGATTTCCTCTTCGATCTGCTGGGGGTGATCAACACCGGCAGCCGCCGCTGCCGGGTGGCTGCGGTGCGGGCGGTGGTGTCTCTGGATCCCAGCCAGTCGGGCGGCGCGCTGGCTCCCTATATGAACAGCAACGATCCCGGACTGGTGGCTGTGGCCATCGAGGCCCTGATCCAGACCCGGGGCTACGCCATCGGTAATCCGGCGGTGAACCGGTTGGAGGAGTTGCTGGAGCTGGGTAAGGAGGCGCCTCCCGGGGTGCGGCGTGAAACCGCCCGTCTGCTGGGCCGGTTGGGGGGAGGCCGCTACGCCCAGCACCTGGCAAACTATCTGTCCGACCCCGATCCCTCGGTGAGAAGGATCGCCGCCCAGAGCGCCGCCGAGGTATACCGGGAAGACTTCGTCCCCTTGCTTCTGAACATGCTTTCGGATCGCGAAACCCGCGCCGAGGCCCGCGACGCCCTGGCGGCCTACGGCGACCGGGTGATCGATATCCTGAAGGTCTGGCTCGACGACCGCGAGCGGCCGCTGGAGGTCCGGCTGCGGCTTCCGCAGGTGATCCGCATGATCGGGACCCAGCGTGCCGGCGAGGTGCTGTTGTTTTCCAACATCGACGATGACGCCTTCCTGCGCTACCGGATCGCCGTGGCGGTCTCCGGCCTCCGCCTGCAGAACGCCGGGGTGCACTTCGATCGCAAGTGGACCCTGGAGGCTACCGACCGGCGGTTGGATGCCTACCGCTACTACGCCCGTATCTATGATCGCCTGGCCCGCTATCTGCCCCCGCGCTCGCTGGTGCTCAAGGTGCTGCGCGACCGGCTGGAGCAGAACATCGAGGTGGCTTTCCGGGCTCTGGGGCTGGTCTATCCGCATCGCATAATCATGAACATCTACCACCGCCTGAAGAGTTCCAAGGGCCGGGGGGAGATCTGGTCGGACGCCATCGAGCTGCTCGACAATCTGATCGACCGCGAATCCCGCGCGCGGATTTTCCCCATCCTGGAGAATCACGGCGCGCTGGTTTCCATTTCCCCGGCCATGCCCTGGGACGCCACCCTGGACGAAATCCGCGAGACCATGACCGAGCTCTCCGAGTCGCGGGATCTGCTGCTGAGGGCCGCGACCATCCACACCCGCTGCCAGCTGGGTGAAGACTGCGCCGAAATGTACCCGGTGCTGGTGAAAGGGAAGGACACCATGAACATCATGGAAAAGGTTCTTTTTCTGGAATCGGTCAACATATTCCGACAGAACAACCTGGACGACCTTACCGCGCTGGCTTCCATCGCCCGGGAACGGACCTTCAATCCCGGAGAGCACATCCTGCGCGAGGGGGAGGCCGGAGATGCGCTCTACATAATCACCAAGGGCGAGGCCCACGTGATCAAGAAAGGCAAGAAGCTGCTCAAGGTGGAGGAGAAGGCCAGCCTGGGCAGCGTTTCCCTGCTGGATCAGAAACCCCACGCCGCCGATGCGGTGGCCGCCACCGCCTGCGAGGCCCTGGTGATCGACCGGATGGATTTCATGGACCTGGTGGCCGACCGCGTCGAGCTGCTCCACGGAGTCTTTTTGGCCTTGACCGACCGCCTGCGCGCGCTTCTGGCGGTAACCGAAGAAGGCGGCCTGGCCGAAGAAGAATACGACGACGGCCCGACCAATCCGGTGTAACCACGTGCCCGTGCCCGCGCGCGTGCCCGTGCCCGGGTTTAGTCCAAGTCCGGGTTACTTCTTCTTGAGCTGGGCCCTAAGGGTGAATTCGGGTTTCTTGGCGGTCAGCAGCACCGGGGTAATGAATACCTGATACCCCTTCATTTCCAGCCGGACGGTCAGCTCCTCTTCGAAAGGCAGGTTGCGGATGGCGGCGGGGGTTGTGCCTTCGGGTTTGCCGTTGATGTTGACCGCGGCACCTTCGGGTTCGGATTCGATCAGCAGGGTTCCCGATTCGGCCTGCCTGGCCGGAGCGGGGGCGGGTTGCTCCGAGTAGATCCGGTAGAGAATGAAACCGGCCCCGGCGATCAAGAGCAGCAGGAGAATGATCAGGATCCAGGTTACGGGGGAACTCTGCTTGCGCGGCGGGGGTGAGGGAACCCCCGGCTGGGGGGTCATGGGCCGCCGGGGGGGCGGGTGGACGCCCGGGGCCGGGGAGGGATCCTCCTGGGGCTGCTGGTGCTCGTAGGGCTCCCAGGGGACGAACTCCTCTTCGGCGGTCTTCTGCTCGGTCTCGACTTTCTGCTGCTCCTGGGCCAAGAGCACCCGGGTCTCTTCGTAATCGTCGGGGAACAGCTTCTTCATGAACTCGGCCAGGTGCGGGCTGCCCACCGTCCATCCGCTGCGCCCCAGGTAGCCCTCCAGGGCCTGGTGCATCTCCTGGGCGTTCTGGAAGCGGTCCACCGCCCGCTTGGCCAGGGCCTTGAGGATGATGGCCTCCAGGTCGGGGGGCATGTCCCCGCGCATCTCGCGGGGTTTGGGCACCGGCTTGCGCAGGATGGCCTCCATGGTCAAGAGCTCGGAGGACTCCCGGTAGAGCTTGGCCCCGGTGCAGATCTCCCACAGCACGATCCCCAGGGCGAAGATGTCCGAGCGCGGGTCCACCGGCATGCCGCGGATCTGCTCGGGGGACATGTAGGAGAACTTGCCCTTGAGGATTCCCTCTTCTTCCTCCTGGTAGGAGATGCGGGCCTTGGCCACCCCGAAGTCGATCAGCTTGGCGGTCCCGTCGAAGGTCAGGATCACGTTGTGGGGGCTGACGTCGCGGTGGACGATCCCCAGGGACTGCCCCTGCGGGTTGGTCTTGGTGTGGGCGTAGTAGAGGCCCTCGGCGATCTGGCTGATGATCTTGGCCGCGTAGGGCAGGGGCAGCAGCCGGCCGGTCTTGCGGGTCTTGTTGGAAATCTGCTGCAGGTCGCGGCCGTGGGCGAATTCCATGGCGATGTAATAGCGGCCCTCTTTCTCCCCCAGATCCAGGATCTGGGCGATGTGATCGTGGCTGAGGGCTACCGCCAGGCGGGCCTCGTCGAGGAACATCTTGATGAACATCGAGTCGGCGGCCAGATGCGGCAGGATCAGCTTCAAAGCCACCGGCTTGGTGAACCCCCCCACGCCGCTCATGCGCGCCAGGTACACCTCGGCCATCCCGCCGGTGGACAGGTGCTTGACGATTACATAATCCCCGAATCTATCTCCGGCATTCACTCAAGGCGTCCCTTCCTGTCCCGTATTATAAAAAGGTAACAGGTTTGCCTAAGGTGTTCAACTTCGCGCCTCTTTGCGGTATCATGGATAATTGCCATGCGCCGCTTCGTTTCCCTGATAGCCATCTGCGCGTTTCTGCTGTGCACCTGCTACGAGCTGGAAACCAACCGCTACGCCAACGAGCGTGGCACCCTGGGCCAGGAGCTCTACCGCATCTTCAAGCTGGACATGGATCGCGAAAACCCCGAAAAGGGCGTGGCATTCTCCCGCGAGGCGGCCCGTTTCGTACAAGCCTTCGACGCTTTGATGCCCGAGGAGATCCACGACGACCTCCAGGCCTGGTTCATCGAGATCCTGCCCCTGTACGACGAGGGGGTTCTCCCCGGCGTCGCCCGCCGCGCTGCCTGCATGCTGTCTGAAATGGCCGACGACGGCGAGTTGCTCCAGGCGCTGTGGTACCTGGAGCATCCCGAGGGCTACGGCGACGACTGCGTCCTGAAGCCGCTGCTGCGCCGGGTGCTGGTTCACCCGGGCGTGTCCGACCTGCTCTTGCACCTGGGCGAGTTGATCCTCGAGCACGACGGTCTGGACGATAGTTTTGTCCTCTCGACCGAGGACGACACTTTCCGGTCCCTGTTCGTGGAGTTGTGCCGCGAGCTTCGCGACGCCGAGGCCGAGGGCCCCGATCCCGACAGCCCCGCCTCGGTGGGCCTGGACTTTCTCTTTTCCGAGGATTCCCGCCTGCTCGAAGGCCAGGGGGACGAGCAGTTCATCGTGCGCACCGACTACCGGGGCCGCGCCCTGGTGGCGCCCGAGTCCGGTGGCCAGCTGCCCGCCCCGTTCTGCGATCAGGACCAGGACGGCCTGGCCGACATCCATCCCCGCACCGGCGACTTCACCGACTGCGCCGGAGTGGAGGTTGCGGCTCCCCCACCGTTTTTTACTGACGGCACCCGCCCGCTGCAGAACGGGCGCCTGGTCTACCGCTACAGCGACCTGCGCCAGACCATGCTGGGCGCGATGGTGGATCAGCTCAACCCCCTGGTGCAGGACGGCCTGGTGTGGGAGCTGCCCGATTCCCTGCCCAGCCTGATGGGCCAGTTGACCACCCGAGACGACCAGTATGGCAGCTACCCGGGCTACGACCCGCAGGTCTCCCCGGCGGTGGCCCTGACCCACGCCCTGGTGGCCCTGCTGGACTACGACCGCCTGCCCGAGTTCCTCGAGGCGCTTCTGACCCTGGCCGAGCTGCGCGAGCCCCAACTGGCCAAGGTGCTCCACCAGGCCGACCTGGTCTCGGAAATCATGGACGACTGGGAGCACGTAAGCACCGCCGAGAACAACCGCTTCTTAGACGACCTGGTCGAGCGCCTGCAGGAGTGCGCCGACCGCGGCTACCTGCTGCCGTTGCTCGAAGCCTTTTCCGATCCGCGGGTGATGTACTTCCAGGCGGGCATGGCCGATATGATCCGCTACCGGGACATCCTGACCGACAACGACCTGAATTTCCGCAACCCCACCGATCACTCTCTGCCGGTCACCGAATACCAGAACCGCTCCAACAACGTGAAGATGGCCCACCTGACCGCCGACACCAACGGCATCTCCCATGGCACGTCGGTGGCCGGCTTCGACGTATACACCATTCCCGACATGCTGGCCTTCTGGCTGGACTCGATGGCCGGCCTGGCCAGCGTCCCCTGGTACGTGGCCGCCGCGGTGACCGAGTTCGACTCCGAGAATCCCTCAGTCGAGGAAGTCAACCGCTTCATGAACCACGATCACTCCGTCCTGGGCAATCCCGAGGGGCGCGAGGGCCGCGAGCTGTACCTGTACAACGCCGAGTCGCTGCTGGCCCTGGAGGTCTCGGGGATGCTGGAGGGTCTCAAGCCCCTGGTAACCGTTTTCGTGACCCGCGACCGCGGAGCCGGGCGGACCGGCACCCGGGTGCTGGCCGACTTGCTTTCCACCCTGCATCCCCACACCTCGCCCGAGCTGCCCTATGCCTCCGAAGCCTGTGCCGATACCTGGGCGGTGGAGCCCATGCTGCTCGACATCCTGGACAACACCGGGATCATCGACTCGGCGGCCGAGCTGCTTTCTTCGCTCAACGGCCTGCAGACCGCCAGCGGCCTTTCCGTACTGGGCGAGATCGACGGCCTGGTATCCCATCTGCTGCAGCCGGATGCTTCCATCCGCCGCCACGACGGCTCCGGCTCGGTTTTGGGCAACGACAACCAGACCGTAATCCAGCCCATCAGCCGGTTGTACCTGCTGCTGGACGCCCTGCGGGTGGTTGACGACGCCGTCACCGCCGACCCGGCGGCCGACGCCGCCTTCGAGCGGGTGGCCGGGCTGCTCTCCGATCGCTTTTTGGAGGTGGAGGAGCAGGGCGGTCAATGGCGCTTCAAGAACCGCCGCGCCTGGTTCCTGTTCCTCAACACGCTTTCCTTCATCAAGGAACGCACCGAGGTCCACCGCAGCCGCGGCGAGCTTTCCGCCCAGTTGCAGGAGACCGAGGACGACCTGCGCGAGAGCGTGGGCGGGCGCGTCATGCCCCGGCTGGTCGACGGGTTGAAGATCCTCTCAGCCCACTCCAGCCTGCCTGGCGAACTGGACGCGCTGCTGCTCGATCTGGTGGATCTGAACGACCCGGTCAAGGTCGGGGAGTTTCGAAACATCATCGGCTGGCTGTTGCAGACCCAGGTTGCCGACCGCGCCTGGGTTCCCATCGCCCACGCGCTGGGCGAGTACCTGGATCCCGAGGGCGAAGAGTGGGTGTTCACCCCCGAGTTCGGCTGCCTCAGCTCGGCCCCGCCCAACACCCTGATGAGCCGGCTGATGGACATGCTGGTGCGCATGGCCTCGGCCCGCGGAAACAACCGCAATGTTTTCTCGGAGATAACCGCCAACCTGGGCAAATACTATCCGGGCACGAACGGGTTTGCCATCGACGACTTCGGGGATATAATCTCTAAAATTCATCGTCAGGATCCGGCGCAGACCGGAGAAACCTCGGTGGGAGACATGGCCAACTGTCTCAAGGAAACTTCCGATTACCTTCTCGACGGCGAGCGGGGCTTGGAAAAGCTCTACCAGCAGGTGGAACGTCGAAAGGGGTTTTGAAAGGGGGCGGAATGAAACTATGCCTGAAATGGGCGCCAATCATCGCTTTGGCGCTGGCGAGCTGCACCGCCGGGAGGCCGGCGACCTCGGATGAGATGGTGGACCGGGCCACCAAGGGACGGGAAGAGGCCATAGTGCTGGAGCGCTCGGTCTGGGTGGTCGCGGACAACGCCGTAGCGGGGCCGTTTTCCTACGAGATTCTGAACCGGACCAAAGTACTGTCCCTCGACGGTCTCAAGCGCCGCAAGGTGGCCGTGGCCCTGCCTCCCGAGGCGGAGCTGGTTTCCTTCGAGGGGCACACCATGCAGCCGGACGGCCGTACGCTGACGGCCGAAGCCGACGCCGCCAAGGTACAGGGCGACAAGCTGATCTTCGAGCTGCCCCAACCCGCGGTGGGCGCCACCCTGGAGTACCGGTTCAAGGTCCGCTGCCCGTTGGCGCTGGCGCTGTTCTACTGGCAGTTCCAGCGGGGGGTTCCGGTGGTGCGCTCCGAGATGACGGTGAACTGGCCCAAGAACTCCAAGCTGGGGTACCAGGTGGTAAACGCACCCTCCGGCCAGCCCACCGATCCGGAAATCAGCACCGGCGAGTCGTCCCTGGCCCGGGCCCACTGGAGCTTCTTCGACCTGACGGCCCGTCCGCCGGGTGCAGACCGATTCGCCATCGTGGTGGGGCCCAAGGAGCTTTTGACCGAGGAGAACCGCAAAAAGGGCGTCGGCTGGGGGACCGGCTTCCCGAGAAACGACGGCCATGTGCCCCGCACCTCGCCGCGCCGGGGTGGCTCCACCGGCCAGCCGAGCTCGTCCAATCCCGGCAAGGGCGGGCTCTAGCCCGGCCGCGATGGCATCTGAAGGCTGAAATAGTATATAAATATGGTAGTATGAGTCAGGATTGCGCCCGAGGATTCGGAGGATTCTCTCATGCCGAGATTGCGTCTGCTGGGTAAGTCTGTTTTGGTGATCTGCCTGCCGTTGATGCTTGCCTGCGGCTGCAGCGGGTCGGCTAGCGGCCCCAACCGGGCTCCGGTGGCTTTGGCCGGCAGTGACGCGGTGGTGATCGCGGGGACGGCGGTGGAACTGGACGGCGGCGCCAGCTACGACCCGGAGGGGAGCACGCTGACTTACAGCTGGGAGATCCTTTCCCGTCCGCCGGCCAGCACGGCCGGGCTGAGCGACAACAACGCGGTTACGACCCAGATTACCCCGGACGAGATCGGTGAGTACATCGTCGCGCTGGTGGTCGATGACGGCGAGTTGTCTTCCGATCGCGACGTGGTACGGGTGCGGGCCCTGTCCGGGTGCAACTGCGAGGTGGACGCCGACTGTGACGACGGCCTGTGGTGCACCGGGGTGGAGACCTGCGTGGATTGCGTGTGCACGACCGAGCCGCGGGACTGTTCGGCGGTGGAGGACCAGTGCAACGCCGCCGGCTGCGATGAAGACGCCGACATGTGCGTGCCCAATCCGGTCTCCGACGGCACGACTTGCGACGACGGGCTCTACTGCACCGATTCAGACGTATGCACCGGCGGCCTGTGCTCCGGACCGGCGCTGGACTGCACCGCCCTGGCGGGGGAGTGCCAGGTGGGGATTTGCAACGAGGATTCCGATCAGTGCGAGTTCCAGCCGGCTTCCGAGGGCGCACCGTGCGACGACGGTTTGTTCTGCACCGTACGCGAACGCTGCACCTCCGGGACCTGCGGCGGCGGAGAGGCCCGGGACTGCACCGCATCGGGGCCGGGCTGTGTCGACGGGGTCTGCGATGAAGACGCCGACGCCTGCGTGGGCGACCCCCTGCCGGCCGGCCGGCCCTGCGACGACGGCGAGTTTTGCACCGTCGACGGGGCCTGCGACGGGGCGGGTAACTGCGTCGGTCAGCCGCGGGATTGTTCCATGGTGTCTAGCCAGTGCGCCGACGGGGTCTGCGACGAGGCCGCAGATGCGTGCACGACCCAGCCGGCCAATCAGGGTCAGGCCTGCGACGACGGGTTGTACTGCACCCAGGGGGATCAATGCCAGGCCGGGGCCTGTACCGGACAGGCCAACGTCTGCGATGACGGGGATCCCTGTACCGAAGACATCTGTGACGAAGCCGGCGACGCCTGCGTCTTCAACCCGGTTCCCAACCCGGGCGCCGAGGGGCCCTTCGGCGACGCCAACTGCGACGACGGCGCGGACAACGACTGCGACCAGCTTACCGACGCCGACGATCCCGACTGCCAGCAGTGCCAGAACGACAATGACTGCGACGACGGCAATCCCTGCACCCAGAACCAGTGCCAGGACGATCTGTGCGTGACCACCAACCAGGCGGACGGCACTGCCTGTGACGACGGGCGTTTCTGCACCGATCCGGACACCTGCACCGGCGGGGTCTGCTCGGGCGCGCCGCGGGATTGCAGCAGCCTGGACGACGACTGCAACCAGGGCCTGTGCAACGAATCGGCGGACTTGTGCCAGGCGCATCCGGTCAACGAGGGGATGCTCTGCGACGACGGCTTGTTCTGCACGGTGAGCGAAACCTGCCAGGCGGGGGCCTGCACTTCCGGGGGGGCGCGTGACTGCGGTTACCTGGACGGGCGCTGCAGTCAGGGAGTGTGTGACGAGGCGTCGCGGGGCTGCCGGGCGGAGCCGATCAACGAGGACGCCACCTGCGACGACGGGCTGTACTGCACCGAGGGTGAAACCTGCCAATCGGGCGGCTGCAGCGGCGGGACAGAGCGGGACTGCAGCGCCGCCGGGGACGAGTGCAACGACGGCGTTTGCGACGAGGAATCCGACGTTTGCACCTCCACTCCCGGTCCGGACGGAACGGAGTGCGGCGCGCGTTTCTGCACCGGCCTGACCTGGATGCGGCAGACCTGCGTGGCCGGTGCGTGCACCGGCTCGGAGCTGGTGGTGGGTTGCGACGACGGCAGCGTGTGCACAACGGACTCCTGCGACGACGTGGCCGGCTGCGTGAACACGCCCGCGGCCCCGGGGACCGACTGCGGGGTGTGCTCGGCCTGCGACCGCTTCGGGGCGTGCATCGACGATCTGACCCAGGACGTCGACTGTCCGTTCTGCCAGGAGTGCGCCGCGGCCGGCACCTGCGTGAACCAGTCCGCGGGCAGCGACATCAAGAGCGACTGCGCCGACACCGAGTTCTGCAACGGGGTGGAGACCTGCGACGGCTCGGGGGGATGCCAGGCCGGCTCCAATCCCTGTACCCCGCTGGACTGCGACGAGGTCAACGACGTCTGCTTCGGCTGCGTGACCGACGACGATTGTCCGCTCTGCCAGGAATGCGGCTTCGACGGGCAATGTGCGTTCCAGTTGGCGGGCGGTGATATCAAGGACGAGTGCACCCAGGACGCCTGCAACACCGGCAACTGCAACGGCTTCGGCGCCTGCGGGGTCGAGCCGGCCGGCACCGACTGCGGGACCTGCCAGGCCTGCGACGGATCAGGCGGCTGTGTGGACGACCTGGCCCAGGACGCCGATTGTCCCCTGTGCCAGGAATGCGGCGCGGGGGGCGCCTGCGCCGCCCAGGCGGGCGGGAGCGACGTCAAGGATGAATGCGCCGCGGATGCCTGCAATACCGGCACCTGCGATGGCTCCGGCGCCTGCGGCTTCGAGCCTTCCGGCACCGACTGCGGGGTGTGCCTGGCCTGCGACGGGGCGGGGGCGTGCATCGACGACCTGACCCAGGACGCCGACTGCCCCCTGTGCCAGGAGTGCGCCGCGGCCGGCACTTGCGCCTCCCAGGCGGCCGGGAGCGACGTCAAGGATGAATGCGTTGCTGACGCCTGCAATACCGGCAACTGCGACGGAGCCGGCGCATGCGGTTTCGAACCTTCGGGCACCGACTGCGGAACCTGTAGGGCCTGCGACGGCGCGGGGGCCTGCGGCGACGACCTGACCCAGAACGCGGATTGCCCCGTCTGCCAGCGCTGCGCAAGCGGGGGCGCCTGCGCCGACCAGTCGGCCGGGAGCGATATAAAGGATGAATGCGCCGCGGACGCTTGCAATACCGGCAACTGCGATGGCTTCGGCGCCTGTGGGGTGGTGGCTTCGGGCACCGACTGCGGAACCTGCCAGGCCTGCGACGGGGCGGGCAACTGCGCCGACGATCTCACCCAGGACGGCGACTGCCCGGTCTGCCAGGAGTGCGGCACCGGCGGGAGTTGCGTGGACCAGACAGCCGGCCAGGATCTGAAGGACGAGTGTTCCCAGGGTGCCTGCACCACGGGCAACTGCGACGGAGCCGGCGCCTGCGGTTTCGAGCCCTCCGGAACCGACTGCGGCGTCTGCCAGGCCTGCGACGGGGCGGGCACCTGCGCCGACGATCTTTCCCAGGACGACGACTGCGCGCTGTGCCGGGAGTGCGGCGCCGGCGGCAACTGCGTGTTCCAGCCGGCGTCCAGCGACGTGAAAAACGAGTGCAGCCAGGACGCCTGCAACACCGGAAGCTGCGACGGGGCCGGCGCCTGCGGGACCTATCCCAGCGGGATGGACTGCGGGGTGTGCTCGGAGTGCGACGGCCTGGGTGTGTGCATCGACGATCTTTCCCAGGACGCCGACTGCCCCTTCTGCCAGGAATGCGCCGCCGGGGGTACCTGCGCCGACCAGGCGGCGGGGAGCGACGTCAAGGGCGAGTGCCGCAACTCGGACTTCTGTGACGGGGTGGAAACCTGCAACGGAGCCGGGGCCTGCCAGGCCGGAACCCCGCCCTGCACCGATCCCCTGGTGTGCGACGAGATCAACGACCAGTGCGTAGGCTGTCTGGACGACGAAGACTGCGGTGTGTGCGAGCAGTGCGTTTCAAGCAGTTGTGTGGCTCAGCCGCTGGGCAGCGACGTGAAAAACGAGTGCACCCAGGACGCCTGCAACACCGGCGCCTGCAACGGCGCGGGGGCCTGCGGCTTCGAGCCCGACGGGACCGACTGCGGTCTCTGCCTGGCCTGCGACGGCTCGGGCGCCTGCGCGGACGATCTGACCCAGGATGCCGACTGTCCGCTCTGCCAGCAGTGCGCTGCTGGGGGCGCCTGCGCCGTCCAATCCGCCGGGAGCGATGTCAAGGATGAATGCGTTGCTGACGCCTGCAATACCGGGGTGTGCGACGGCTCCGGCGCCTGCGAAACCCGGCCCGCGGGGACCGACTGCGGGATCTGCCGGGCCTGCAACAGCACGGGGGTGTGCATCGACGATCTGACCCAGGACGGCGACTGCCCGCTGTGCGAGGAGTGCGGCCCCGGCGGCTCCTGCCAGAGCCAGGCGCTGGGCCAGGACCTCAAGAACGAGTGCACTCCGGACGCCTGCAACACCGGTGACTGCAACGGTGCGGGCGCCTGCGGGGTCATGCCGTCCGGCACCGACTGCGGCACGTGCAGGTCCTGCAACAGCGCGGGTGCGTGCATCGACGATCTGACCCAGGACGGCGATTGCGGATTGTGCGAGGAGTGCGCCGCGGGCGGCACCTGCGCGAACCAACCGGCCGGAAACGACGCCAAGAACGAGTGCGCCTCCGACGCCTGCAACACCGGAAATTGCAACGGCCTGGGGGCCTGCGGGTTCCGGGCGGAGGGGACCGACTGCGGGGTATGCCGGGCCTGCAATGCCACCGGGACCTGCGTGGACGACCTGACCCAGGATGGCGACTGCGCGCTGTGCCGGGAGTGCGGCACCGGCGGCGCCTGCGTGCTTCAGACGCAAGGCAACGACGTGAAGAACGAATGTCCCGCGGACTCCTGCAAGCTGGGCGTGTGCGACGGGGCCGGCGCCTGCGAATACGAGCCGTCGGGGACCGACTGCGGGGTCTGCCGGGCCTGCGACGGCTCGGGAGCCTGCGTGGACGATCTCTCCCAGGACGGCGACTGCGCGCTGTGCCGGGAGTGCGGGGCCGGCGGCGCCTGCGTGTTCCAGACGGCGGGAAGCGACGTTAAGGGCGAATGCACCGCGGATGTCTGCAACACCGGAAATTGCGACGGGGCGGGCGCCTGCGGCTTCCGGCCGGCGGGAACCGACTGCGGGGTTTGCTCGGCCTGCGACGGGTCGGGGGTCTGCGACGACGATCTCACCCAGGATTATGACTGCCAGCTGTGCCGGGAGTGCGGCGCCGGGGGCATCTGCGTCAACCAGGCGGCCGGGCAGGATCTGAAGGACGATTGCACTGCAGACGCTTGCAACACGGGCAACTGCGACGGAAACGGCGCCTGCGGTTACAGGGTTGACGGGACGGACTGTGGAATCTGCCGGACCTGCGACGGTTCGGGATTCTGCGTAGACGACCTCGACGAGGACGCCGACTGCGGTGTGTGTCGGGAATGTACGACCGGCGGTGCCTGCGCCGTCCAGTCCGCCGGGAGCGACGTCAAGGATGAATGTGCCCAGGACGACTGCAACACCGGCGTCTGCGACGGTGCGGGGCATTGCGGGTTCGAGCCCGGGGGCACCGACTGCGGCACTTGCCTGGAATGCAACGGAGCCGGCGGATGCGTCGACGATCTCACCCAGGACATCGATTGCCCACTGTGCGAGGAGTGCGCCGCGGGAGGAACCTGCGCCAACCAGAGTGCGGGAAGCGACGTGAAGGGCGAGTGCCCCAACTCCGACTTCTGCGACGGGGTGGAAACCTGCGACGGCTATGGCGCCTGCCAGGCCGGCACCCCGCCGTGCACGGCTCCTCTGGTGTGCGACGAGGGCAACGACCAGTGCGTCGGCTGCCTGGACGACGACGACTGCGGCTTGTGCGAGCAATGCGTCTCCAATAACTGCGTGGATCAGCCCCTGGGAAGCGACGTCAAGAGCGAGTGCACCCCGGACTCGTGCAACACCGGCAGCTGCGACGGAGCCGGAGCCTGCGGCGTGATGGCAGAGGGGAACGACTGCGGGATCTGCCGTACCTGCGACGGACTTGGCGCCTGCGTCGACGATCTAACCCAGGACGACGACTGCCAGTTGTGCCAGGAGTGCGCCGCCGGCGGAACCTGCACCGATCAGCCGCCGGGCAGCGACGTGAAGAACGAGTGCGCCCAGGACGACTGCAACACCGGGGTTTGCGACGGGTCCGGCGCCTGCGGGTTCGAGACCGCCGGCACCGACTGCGGGGTGTGTTCGGCCTGCAACGCCACCGGCGGCTGCATCGACGATCTCACCCAGGACGGCGACTGCTTGCTGTGCATGGAATGCGGCGGCGGTGGCATCTGCGTAAATCAGGCGGCTGGCGACGACGTCAAGAACGAGTGCTTCCCGGGCCTGTGCTCAACCGGCGACTGCGACGGCGGGGGTGCCTGTGAGCTGGAGCCGGTGGGCACCGATTGCGGCCTGTGCCGGGCCTGCGACGAGTCGGGCGTGTGCGACGACGATCTCACCCAGGACGACGAGTGCCTGCTCTGCCAGGAGTGCGCCAGTGGAGGCACCTGCGCCGACCAGGCGGAGGGAGACGACGAGAAGGACGAGTGCGACCAGGATGATTGCAACACCGGGGACTGCGACGGCTCCGGCGCCTGCGGCTTCGAGCCCGGCGGGACCGACTGCGGGGTGTGTTCGTCCTGCAACGGCTCCGGTTCGTGCGTCGACGATCTTTCCCAGGACGGCGATTGCGGGGTGTGCGAGGAATGCGACACCGATGGCTCCTGCAAGAACCAGCCGGCGGGCGGCGATCTGAAAAACGACTGCACCGCCGACGACTGCAACACCGGCGACTGCGACGGTTTGGGTTCCTGCGAATACGAACCGGCGGGCACAGCCTGCGCCGGATCTGACCTGGACTACTGCGACTCGAGCTGCAACGCCACAGGAGGCTGCATCGAAGGCGCGGCGCCGGTCTGCGACGACGGATTGAAGTGCAACGGCGCGGAGACCTGCATTTCGACCTCTGGTTGCCAGCCGGGGCCCGCCGAGCCCGACGGGGCCTCCTGCGACGAGGGCGCCGGGCAGAACGGCAACTGGTGCGATTCCTCCTGCCAGGGCGGGCTCTGCAGCGGCGCCATCGACGCCAACCTGGGCGAGATCTGCTACGACCCGATAGACTGCACCATCGACGCCTGCGACGGCCTGGGCACCTGCGTGAGCACCCCCGACGATTCGTACTGCGGCGGGGACCTGTGCTACCCGGCCTGTTCCCCGGACTCCACCGGCTGCGTCACTCCGCCGGACTCCATGGACCTGGTCTGCGAAGATCCGGTAGATCTCTCGTCAACCGATGTCTCCCGATGCACAATCACTTTGATCGGCGGCGACCTCGGTCAGGACGAGTGCCTGCCCTGCGTGGCCGAGGTGGGCATCACCACACTGGCCTACACCGACTTCGAGAGCGACACCAGCCCGGGCACCTGCGACCTGGACGGCTGGACCCTGGTGACCGGAAATAGCTGCTACGACGACGGCAACCAGTGTTCCATGAACCCGCCGAACGGGCGGAACTGCTGTGACAACTTCATCTGCCCCATCGACAACGGCACCCTCAACGGCACAATCGCCCTGCAGGCCGACCGGGACACCTGCGTCAACGGCGACCGGCAGTGGCGGCTCGAACGCGCCTTCGACACCACGGGCCTGACCGACCTGGAGCTGTGCTTCGACTACGCCGACCGGGGAGCGAACTGGAACGAGGCCATCCAGGTCGACGTCTCCGACGGGAGCGGCAATTACCTGGCCGATCTGTTCTGCGATGTCTCGGGGCCGGAGGATTGGGTTGTGGACGAGCAGTGGTACCGCTACTGCCTGGACCTGCCCGCCTGGGCGGCGAACAACCCGGCGGTGACCGTCATGTTCTTCCTCCACTCCGACGACGGCAACGACCGTATCTACCTGGACAACATCTCGCTGAAAGGTTGGGGCGGAGGATGCACCAAGAAAATCATCACCGCTCTGGACGAGCACTTCGACGATCCGGTCCAGTGCGACACCGCCGGCTGGACCATCACCGGCACCTACACCTGTCCCGGCTTCGATTGCAACGGCTGGGCGCCGGGGATCATGGCCAACCGGGACTCCTACACGGCGCAGACCGCCGTGGACACCTCCCTCCTGGACGGGGACATCTGGGTCTGCTTCCAGCTCGGTTACGACGGGAGCGGCGGCGGCGACCGGGTGGCCCTGTATTACGACGACGCGACCGGGTCCGGATTCCAGCTGGCGTGGGAGCACAACAACCGGCTGGGTTGGGACAACCGGTGCCGGGAGAGGTGCGCCAACCTTTCCGATATCGATCCGGACGTCAACAACAACCCCAAGCTGGGCATCCGCCTGTTAATCGACAGCACCAACGGCCAGATCAACCTCTACGGCGTGACCGTAACCGGCGCCCAGTACTGCCTGGCGGCCAACGGCGTGGTATCGCTCTCCGCCCCGCCTTCGGGGGACGGCTCCGGCAACTACGACTTCACCGCCACCGACACTTTCGGCCGGCAGTTGACCACCGAGATCCAGTGCTTCTGGGAGCCGGATCCCGCGCTCACCGCCAAGCAATCGGTCTGGTTCCAGCCTTAAAGGACATGAAGATCATCCCCCTCATCGCTCTCGGCCTGATCGGGCCGCTGGCCGGCTGCGGCCAGGGCGACGGGCCGGGGAAGGGGGAGTTCTCCATGCTCACCTACAACATAGCCGGGCTCCCCGCGTCGCTGTCGGGCGAGAACCCCGAGGAGCACATCCCGCAGATAAGCCCGCTCTTGAACGCCTACGACCTGGTGCTGGTGCAGGAGGACTTCTGGTACCACGACCTGCTGACCGCCGACTTGACCCATCCCCACCGCTCAAAGCCCATGGTTGCTGAGCCCACCTTCACCGACCTGGGCGACGGCCTGAACCGCTTCTCGCGACTCCCCTTCGACCCGGTGGAGCGGAAAACCTGGCAGCAGTGCAACGGCGCGGTCGACTGCGGCAGCGACTGTATGACCGACAAGGGCTTCTCGGTTTCCCGGCTGCGCCTGACCGGCCAGGTGTCTCTCTGCATCTACAACCTCCACCTCGACGCCAGCGACTGCGACGCCGACTTCCAAACCCGCGAAGCCCAGCGCCAGCAACTGGTCGCCGACCTGGCCGCCCGTTGCCCCGACGAAGCCGTGATCGTGGCCGGCGACACCAACCTGAAGCTGACCCGCCCCCAGGATATCGTAATTCTGGATCAACTGCTGGCCGACACCGATCTTTCGATCGCCTGCCGCACCCTCTCCTGCGCCGAAGAGAAGCACGACCGGATAATGTACCGCTCATCCCCCGACCTGACCCTGACCCCCACAGCCTGGAGCCATCCCGCAGGATTCACCGACCCCGACGGCTTCGACCTCTCCGACCACAAGCCGGTCCTGGTAGAGTTTTCTTGGCAGAAACCCTGACGGAGACCAGAGTAGGGCTAGTCGATGGTGACGATGATGCTTTCGCCGGACAGCTTGGCGGGGTACTGCTTCAGCGGGGTTTCGGCGGGGCCTTTCAGGACCTTGCCGCCAAGATCGAATCTGGAGCCGTGGCAGGGGCATTCTATGTGCTTTGAGTCGGGGTTGTAGCTCATCTGGCATTGCTTGTGAGTGCAGGCGGAGGCCAGCGCCCGGACGCTGTCCTGGGCGTCGCGGACGAACAGGATGCTGTGGTCCTTGACTTTGAGAACCGTCCAGCCGCCGGTTTTTTTCAGCTTGGGGGCCTTGTTCAGGGGGACGGCCAGGTCTTTGGCCCGGGCGGAACGGATGGGCAGGGCGGCCAGGCCGAGGAAGGCCAGCAGGCTCTTGAAGAAACCTCTGCGAGTGTCCAAGGGAGGCCTCCTGTGCGGGTTCGGTGCCAGGTACCAACTTGACCTTGCGGTATGTCGATGTCAAGTTGGGAGGTGAACGGGAGGGGTGATGATGTACGGATTGGGAGAGATAGAGGTTGTCGAAGCTGTCGAGCAAGCCGGCCTGCCGGTGTTGAAACCGGTGCACGCGGCGCTGATGGGAACGGCCGCCCTGCTGCTTGTGGTCTCGATGCTGATCGCCCGCCGGCGTAAAAGGGACAATTCATGGCTGGGCAAGCACAAGGCCCTGGGGGTGGTGGGGCCACTGCTGCTGGCGGTTGGCGTCGGGGTGGCGTACGCGATGGTGGATTCTTTCGGGGTGGATCATTTCTCGGTTCCTCACACCTGGGTGGGGATCTCCGCCGTGGGACTGGCGCTGATCATGCCGTTTCTGGGGTTTTCCATCTTCTGGCTGCCCGGGCGGAGCAGTGTGATCAGACCCGTGCATGTATGGATCGGGCGGATCACCCTGCTGCTCCTGTTGACCGCCGGCGTCTCGGGAATCTTGATGTGAGAAGACCGGGTGGTCGGGCTTCGGTCAGAAAGATCCTCTGAGGTAGAAGGAGGCCCAGCGCACCATTACGTTTCCGCCCCAGGCGGACATCGTGACGGCCTGGGGCGTTGAGGGCATGCGGGTGCCGGGGTACTCGCGGAAGTCCTGGCCGAGGGGGGTGCGGATGGTCAGGCCGCCTTCGAGGATGAGGCCTTGGTACACGCGGATGCGGTAGCCCAGGCGGCCGACCAGCAGGAGGTTGTTTCCCAGGGAGTAGGGCTGGCGCTCGTTGAGGATGTTTTCGGGGTCGGTGAGGAGGAGGTCGTAGGCGGATACGTAGTGCAGGGCCAGGTCGACGGTCAGGCCGGTGGGGGGGGTGTAGCGGGCGCCGAGGTTGACCCTGAGGATTGGCTCCGAGGCCGGTTCTTCGCCGGTCACCCGGCGGACGCCCAGGTTGCACCACAGGCGCCATTTTTCGTCCGGGCGCCAGGCCAGCTCGGCCTCTCCGCCCAGGGCCTGGATCTCGCCGTCCATGTTTTCGTACCGGATTGTCGAGTTCATGATGTCGGGCAGGCCCATGCGCTCCTGGATGTCCACCACGAACAGGATCACGTCCTGGTATATGTTGAAGAACAGGTCCAGGGAGAGCTGCAGGCGGCTGTCTGCAAAATGCGCCATCCAGCCGGCCTCGATGGAGTGGACTTTTTCGTTTTTCAGGTCCTCGTTGCCCAGCACCTCGGGCAGCTTGTTGACGATCTCGGGAGTGGCGGGATTGAACCTCTCGGTCACCACGTGTATCTGGCTCTCGTACAGGGAGGGTTTTCTGAAGGCCAGGCCGTAGCCCAGGCGGAAGGAATGGTTGTCGAAGGGCCTGAAGACCACCACCCCGCGGGGGCTCAGGGCGGGTTCGATCTCGGTGCTGACGTCCAGGCGCAGCCCGCCGGTGAGCTGGAACACGTCCAGCGGCCTCCACTGGACGTGGACGAACCCGGCGCCGCGGAGCTCGGACATGTCCTGGGGGTCATAGGTGTCGCAATGCAGGCTGATGTACCGCAGGTTGGCGCCGCCGATCACCATCAGGTCGTCGAGGATCCGGAAGTCCATCTGGACCTGGCCGTCGACCACCGGGCTGTCCAGGATGAACTCGGGGAAATCGGCGATCCAGATGTCGTAGGCGCTCAGGCTGCTGCGGGCGCGGAAGATGGGCCGGTAGAAGGAGTAGTAGAGCTGGGCTTTCAGCCGGACGGCTTCGCCGAGGGCGAACTCGCCCTTGCCCATCACCCAGTAGTTATAGGTGTCGTTCATGTGCATGTCGCCGATGTGGGTGTAGAACAACCCCAGTCCGCTCACGAAACCGGCGTGGAGGGACAGATCCAGCTTCTGCTCCTTCTGGTAGCGGAGGATCCCGTGCGCGCGGAACGGCAGCGCGCTCTCCTGCCGGATGTCCGCGAAATCGCGCCTCCATAATGTGCTCAGAGCCACGCTGTAGGACAGCACCCCGCCCTTCAGGCTCAAGCTGTCGCGGCACATGCCTCGCGGCCAGAAGAAGCCGCCTTCCCCCGCGGATAAGGAAGCCAGGCACTCGCTGTCGTGCGAGTCGGACACGGTGGTGATGTTCACCACGGCGGCGAAGGCGTTGGCCCCGTACAGGGCCGATCCCGGGCCGCGGATTATCTCTATTCGCTCTATCTCGGACAGGTCGACGGTCAGGCCCGACCAGAAGGTGTTTCCGGCCAGTTCGACGATGGCCTCCCGGCCGTCGATCAGCACTAGAATGAGGTTGTTCGATTCGTCGGTCAGCGCCCGCGCCCCGACCAGGGGGTAAGCGGTTTTCAGTTCATACACGTCGAAGCCGGGAACCCGCCGCAGCAGGTCCGCCAGCAGGATCGCGCCGGAGCTTCGAATGTCTTCCCGGGTCAGAACGGTGACCGCCGAGGGGCTCCAGAATATGGACTGGCGGTTCTTGCTGGCCGACTCGACCTCGTCGGCCGCCAGGGCCTCTTCCAGCAGGGCGAACTCGTCCATTAATCCGTCGTCCGCCCCGGCCACGTCCGCGCGCGCCCCCGCTGTGGACAGGAGCATCAGGCATGCACACGCGAGTATGCGCACGTGCGCTACCATAGCTTGTCCAGGCGCACCAGCAGAGAGAGGCCGAAGACGTTGTAGCTGCTTTCATACCGGCCGCCGCCGACGGGGGTGGCGTCTTCGGGGTTGGAGGGGTTTACCTGCTCGGCCGCGCTTATCTCCACCGGGATGTCGCGTTCGAGTTGGAAGACGTGCATGTAGCCCAGGTCGATCTCCCAGGCGCCCAGGATCACGCCGGCGCCGAAGCCGAAGGAAATCTTGTCGCAGTCGGGGGTGGCTACCGAGAAGTACTCGTCGGGGGGGGCGCCGGTTTCCCAGTAGCCGCCGGCGCGAAGCACCAGCCAGTCCAGGGGTTTGAAGCTGCCGCCCAGGCGCAGGGACCAGATGTCTTCGTAGTAGCGCAGTATCGGGCGGGTGACCAGCAGGTAGTCGCCCATGGTGGGGATGTCGCGGTAGTATGAGGCCTGTTTCAGGGAGACTTCGACCTTGTCCATTACCGACCAGCCCTCCCAGACGAAGTCCAGCTCGATGTCGAAGAAATCCTCCACGCAGTAGCGCACCCCGGCGCGTACAGTCCAGGGGAAGTCGAAGTAGATGCCGACGCCCGGCTCCTCCGGGTCGACGGTCACGCCGTCGAAGTAGATGTGGCCGGGCAGGCGGACCAGCATCTTGCCCTCGGCGGCCACCGAGACGCCCGGCATGAAGGAGAAGCCCAGCTCGAAGCCTTCCAGAAAGGGGATCCAGGCTCCGGGGTGCAGCCAGATCCCCGCCACCGCGGTGGGGATGAACAGGTCCTCGGCCTTGAACTGGAGCAGGCCGTCAAGGTCCCGGTCCTCCGGGGCTCCGAAGATGCCGGGGAAGGCGGAAACCGTGTAGACCTCCGAAACCGAGACGGTCATGAAAGCGATGCCGGCACCGAAGCGCAGCCCCTCTAAAGGCTGCCAGGCGGCCGCGGCCTCTACTACGAAGGCCAGGTTCTCGGAGACCACGATGGAGTAGCGCTGGGGCCCGGACTCGGGGTAGTTGCTCCAGCCGGCATAGGGGGCGAAGGCCCCCAGGGCGAAGCTGAAACCCTTCAGGCCGAAGTCAGAGGAGACGGCGATCGAGGGATCCGGGGTGGGCATGGAGTCGTTTTCCACCGCAGAGTAGGCCTCGCCGATCTCCGGTACGGTGTAACGCTGAAAGCGCATGCTGTAGTGGACCAGGGCGAAGTCGGTGTGCACCCGGGTGCCGGGCATGCCGGCCAGCTGGGCGGGGTTGTACCACAGCGCCGAGAGATCGTCGCAGCCGACCACGAAAGCCCCGCCGCGCGAGAAGGCCCGCACTCCCCGGTCGGGCAGGAAGTAGCCCCCGGCGTGCGCCGTCGCGGCGGAGAACAGCAGGACCGAAAAAAGGATTTTAGCGATTTGGCTCAATACGGCACCCATGATACAACGCTGGTATCGGGTATTCAACGAAGGAGGGAGCATGAGCTTGTCACGCCGGGGTTTTCTGAAGATGACGGCCGGGATGGGGGCATTGCCGGTTATAGCCGGAAGCAAGCTGGCCCGGGCCAAGAGAGGCGGGCCCAGCCTGCCGGTGATCGTCTGCAGCCGCGGGGAGAAGTGGGGGCGCAAGGTCAACCGGGCGGGTTGGAAGATCCTGTCGCGGGGCGGCAACGTCCTCGATGCGGTGGAGAAGGCCGCCAACACGGTCGAGCTGGACCCCCAGGACGACAGCGTGGGCTACGGCGGGCTGCCCAACGAGGAGGGCGTGGTGCAGCTGGACTCCTGCTGCATGTACGGGCCCACCCACAATTGCGGGGCGGTGGCCTGCCTGGAGGGGATCAAGACCCCCTGCTCGGTGGCCCGGCTGGTGATGGAAAGAACCGATCACATGCTGATCGTAGGCATAGGCGCCCAGCGTTTCGCCAAGGCTCACGGCTTCAAGGTGCAGGATCTTCTGACCGAAAAGGCCCGCCTCGAGTGGCTGAAGTGGAAGGAGAACCTTTCCAAGGACGACGACTGGTTCCCTCCCAAGGACGGGGTCTACCGCGACCGCCAGGGTCGCAAGTACGGCACCATCAACGTCCTGGCGGTGGATAAGGGCGGAAACCTGGCCGGGGTCACCACCACCTCGGGCCTCTCCTGGAAGATCCCCGGAAGGGTGGGCGACTCGCCGATCATCGGCGCCGGGTTGTATGTCGACAACCAAGTGGGCGCCGCCGGTGCCACCGGAAGGGGCGAAGAGGTCATCCGCTCCTGCGGCAGCCACTACGTAGTCGAGCTGATGCGCGCCGGCAAGAACCCCACCCAGGCCTGCCTGGACGCCTGCCGGCGCATCGTCGAGATCAACAAGCGCGCCGGCACCAAGATCACTTTTTCGGACAAGTTCATCGCGGTGAACAAGCAGGGCGAGGTGGGCTGCGCGGCGATCCTGGGCACCAAAAAGGATCCCCCCATGGTGTCGATAATGACCTCCAGGGGGTTCAAGGCCATCGCCGGCGAGTTCCTCTACGATCGTGAAGGCAAGAACTGGGACTGATCACCAGGCGATCATCGCCCGGCCCAAAATGCGCATGATTGTGTCCGGGCGGGTGCCGTCGGGGCGGTCGAAGGCGCTGCCGGGGAAGAACCAGCCGGCCTGGACGCCGGCGACGGCGCGCAGATCGCCGAAGATCTCCTGGTTCCACTCCAGACCCACGTCGATCTCGTAGCCCAGGTCCCGACTGGGATCCTGCAGGCCGTAGAGGTTGGTGTTCACCCCGCCGTTCTCGAAGGTCTGGTAGGACTGGGCGAAGGGGACCGCCGACCAGGCGTAGAGGAAGCCGGCCATGACCGTCAGCTGATCCAGGGGCTGGATCTGGATAGTGGGATTGAGATAGATGGCCCCGCTGACCCGGCCCTTGGTGGGCAGCATGTCGGTGCCGGGGAGCGGCTCGCCGATGCGCTCGGGATCGGCCGCTTCGGCCGCGGCCATGGCCGAGACCCCGCGCAGCACGGTGTCGAAGAGCACCAGGCCAACCTTGTAGTCGGGGTCGAAGGAGAAGGCCGTGACGGTGTCGTCGTGCGGGTCGGCGTCGCCGGAGGCGAAGCCGAACTCGACTGTCGGCAGAAACTCCATGAAGCCGAAGCGCCAGCCGGCGCGGGCCACCGCACCGAAGGCCAAAAGGTCAACGCCGTCGAGGTGATCGGCGTGGATCAGCCGGTCGGTCTTGCCGGCCAAGAGAGCCATCTCGGTCGCGGCTACCAGGCCCTGGTGGCCCGGCCCGGCGTCGACCGAGAAAAGCAAGTCGACGGCCGCTACGTTCAAAAAGGTGTCCTCCGAGTCGTTCTGGATGCGCCCGGCGACATACAGCCCGGTGTTGATCCCCTCGTCGCGGTAGAATATCGAGGCGATCACCTCGCCGCCCACGTCGCCGTCGCGCAAGTTGCAGTTCTCGTCGCGGTAGACCACCCCGCCGCCCACCGCGGTCACCACCTTGGAGAGCCAGCCGCCCTCCCAGGCGAACGGCCGGGTGGCCAAAAGCACCCGGTCGGAGAGGTCGCCCTGGTCGGGGAATCCGAAGCGGCCGGGCTTGTGGTCGCCCCCGTTGGCCAGCATGCCCAGCCCCCAGTCGCTCTTCATCTGACCGGCGCGCAGCTGGAACCAGGGCAGGTCCCACCTGATCCACAACTGGCGCACCTGGGCCTCCTTCAAGTCCCAGCCGCGCAGGGTGGTGCGCTCGTCATCCCGCAGGTAGGCGCCCACGTTGTCGTGGTCGCCGTAGACCTGCCCGTAGAAGATCTCCAGCTCGCCGGTGAATTCCAGGTACTTGGTCACCGGCTGCACCGTGCCCACCTGCAGGCGCTGGTCCACGTACAGGTTGAGACCGCTCTTGTCATCGAGGGAGTTGAGAGGGAAATCCCCTGAGTGGCTTACGATGTACCGCCACTGGCCGAAAAGGTCGAAGTCGTAATCGTCCTGTGCATGGGCCGTCGACGCCAACACCAGGACTACGACAATCGCTGGAATTCTTCTCATGGTGGGGGAAAAGTACCCCGGCGTGGTTTCATTTGTCAACCTGGCCCCGGGACGGCTAGAATGAATCCCATGAAACATCTTACCTGTATCGTGATGACCTGCGGATGCTTGTGCTTCTCCTGCGCCGACTCCCCCGAGGGGCTCCGCCGGACCCCCGAGGGGGGCGGCCCGGTGGTGGTGTTCGACCTGGATCACAAGCCGCTGCCGGAGATTCCCTTTCCCAACGACCTGGCCACCCGGGCGGACGCCACCGCGGCCACCGGGCTGCGGGTGAACGCCAGCATGATCGCCCCCACCGTCCTGGAGCACAAGGTCCGCAGGAAGATCGACCGGCTGGACGGCTTCGGCACCCAGCAGACCATCTGGGTGGCCTTCGACCTGCCCTTGGACATCGACAACCTGCTGGCCCGCCACCGCGACAACCTGGATTTCGAAGACGACGCGGTCTACCTGGTCAACGTCGATCCGCACAGCCCCGGTTTCGGCGAGCAGGTGCTTCTGGACATCGGCCGGGGCAACTACCCCCTGACCACCGACGAGCAGAACGTCTACTTCGACGCGGACCCCCGCGGGCAGGTCTACAACGTGCTCTTCGACACCGTCGAGGAGGATCTGAACGGAAACGGCGTCCTGGATCCCGGGGAGGACACCGACGACGACGGGGTGCTGGATCACCCCAACGTCTGGCCCCCGGGGGAGGACCCCCAGGACGGCCTGATGACCTTCTACGAGTCCGAGAGCAACACCCTGCTGCTGGCCCCGGTGGTGCCCCTGCGCGAACGGACCACCTACGCGGTGGTGCTCACCGACCGGCTGATCGGGTTCGCCGGGCGTCCGGTGCGCTCGCCCTTTCCCTGGGTCCACCACCTGAACCAGACTGAAGAACTCGGGCGCCTCGACGAGGTGGGGATCGACATCGACTCGGTGGCCTTCGCCTGGACCTTCACCACCCAGTCGGTCACCGCCGACCTGGTGGCCATCCGCGAAGGACTCTATGGTCTGGGGCCCCTGGCCTGGCTGGAGGGCGACTTCGGGGTGGACGTCAAGCCGGAGAGATGCATGAGCAGGGAGGAGGAGGTCGACTGCTACTACACCCTGGAGGCCTCGCGCTTGCTGGAGGTCCTGGAGTCCATCGGCCCGGAAGTGCTGGGCGATTACATGGACATCGCCGGCCCGATCATCGACACCTTCGACTACGTCGATTACTTCACCGCCGGATCGTTTTCGAGTCCCGACTTCAACCACACCGGAGAGTACGGGCTGGACCCGGAAAACTACCACCGGGAGAACTTCAACATCGACCTGCACAGCGGCACCGCCGACGTCAAGCCCGCCAAGCTGTACTTCGTCATGGCCATCCCCAAGGAGACCCCCTTCTGCAAACCGCCCTACCCGGTGGTGATCTACTGCCACAGCTACAGTTCCCTGCGCGCCGAGGGCCTGGGTTTCGCCGGGATCATGGCCCGGCTGGGCATGGCCACCGCAGCGATCGACGCCTGGGGCCACGGCATGCCGACGGATCCGGCGCTCGAGGAGCTGATCGTCTCGGCGGGCAACGCCTACGGCTTCAAGCCGTTTGCCGAGAAGTTGATGGAAGGCCGCGCCCGGGATTTGACCGGCGACGGTGCCAAGAACTCCGGGGGAGACTTCTGGACCGGCTACGGCTTCCATACCCGCGACGCGGTCCGCCAGGGCGTCGCCGATCACCTGCAGTTCGTGCGCGTCCTGCGCTCCTTCGACGGCCAGCGCACCTGGCGGCTGGACCAGGACGACGACGGCCAGCCCGACCTGGCCGGGGACTTCGACGGCGACGGGCGGGTGGACGCCGGGGGGCCGGGGGTGGACTACTTCGTCTGGGGCCAGTCCGGCGGCGGCATTCACTCCTCGGTCATCGGCCCGCTGGAGCCGCACATCATCGCCGCGGCGCCCACCGCCGGCGGCGGCCGGCTGGCCGACGTGGGGATGCGCACCATGCTGGGGGGCGTGAAACGGGCGCTGATGCTGCGGACCATGGGGCCGCTGGTGATCGGGCGGCCCGAAGGGGAGTCGTTGCGGGTCCGGTTGCACGTCCCGCTGTCCACCGACGAAATAAAGCTGCCGCTGGGCTCGGTGACCGGCGTAGAGGCCGGCGACACCGTGGTGGTTCTGAACCTGACCAAGAACGAGGAGCACGCAGCCCGGGTGCACGAGGGCCCGAGGTTCCGCGTGTCCATGGAGGCCGACGCCGGGGACAGCTTCCGGGTGACGTTCTACGATACCTCGGGGGCCGAGATCGAAAGGCTCGAATACTGGCCCGAGGACGTCTGGTTCTGGGAGCTGGACGAACCCACTTTCCTCAAAGGCGAGGTTCTCAAGACCCCCACCGAGGGGTTCGGATTGGCGCGTTGCACGCCGGCGCTGCGCCGGATGGTCAGCCTGTTCCAGATGATCATCGACCCGGCCGACCCGGCCAACTACGCCACCCACTACTTCAAGGATCCGCTGGAGATCCGCCCGGAGGGCAAGACCGTCACCAACATCCTTGAGCTGGCCTGCATAGGCGACCAGGACGTTCCGATCAACACCCAGGCGGCCATGGGCCGCGCCGCCGGGGTGATCGAGCACATTGAAGTCGACCCGCGCCTGGGCATGACCCCCAACGACTGGCTTATTTCCAACTACGTCTACGAGGGCCTGGCCCGGCTGGAGCGCTTCGAGGGCTACGGTCGGGTCAACTTCGACCCCGACGACGTCGACGAGGGCCAGGACGGCTTCGACGTGCCCGCCCCCCCGCCGGAAAAAAGGCTGCGCTTGAAGGTTAAAACCGAGACCGGGGAGTCGGGGGTGCGCTTCGCCCAGATGACTCCCGAGGGCCAGCACGGCGTGTTTCCCACCGGAGAGGAGCAGGGGTTCTCCACCTTCATGTACTTCGCCAACCAGGTGGCCCACTTCTTCGCCTCCGGGGGGACCGAGATCAAGGACGACCTCTGCCTGGAAAACGGCTCCTGCCCAATACCCTGAAAGTGTAGGATATTCTGCACCCTTTATGGGTGTAGGTAAGAGAGTGTATTCTCTTGTGGGATATCCGTAATTGTGCTAGGGTCGCCGGCTATTATGCCGAGTTTTCTTCGGGAGGAGAACATGCGATCCCTAATAATCATAACCGCAATTGGCATTATTGCCGCCGGGTGCGGCTTCGAGGAGCAGTGCGAGCTGCGTTTGGGCGAAACGTTCTGCGCCGATGGGGTTACCTATTACTACGACACCTGCGGAAATCCCGCCGGGGTCAAGCAGAACTGCGAGTGCGGATGCAATGCGGAGCACACCAGCTGCCAGGTTTGCCAGGGATGCACCCAACGTGACCGGAGCATCTGCCAGAACGGGGGGACCTACTGGGTGGACAGCTGCGGACACCTGGGCGATTTGATCGAGCAATGCGAATGCGGCTGCGCCTCCGACGGGCTGAGCTGCGAGCCTTGCCCCGGTTGCACGCCCAACACCTCCATCGTCTGCCAGGGCGATGTCACCTACTGGATGGACAGCTGCGGCAACCTGGGCGAGGTGATTGAGACCTGTGCCTGCGGCTGCAATCCGGAGCACACCGGTTGCGCCACCTGCCCGGACTGCACTCCCGATTGCAGCGGCAAAGAGTGCGGTCCCGATGGCTGCGGCGGGGCTTGCGGTCCCGGCTGCCGCGCCGACCAGATCTGCACATTCGGCGCCTGCGCCTGTCCGGCGGGACAGCAGGAGTGCGCCGGCGCGTGCACCAACACCCAGGCCGATCCGGAAAACTGCGGCGGATGCGGGGTGGCTTGCGGGCCGGCGGAGACCTGCGTCAGCGGGTCCTGCATGGGCGGCATTTCCATCGGCGGCTCCTGCACCGATGACAGCCAGTGCGGGCCCAACGGATACTGCCTGAGCGGCCAGCAGGGTTTTCCCGGGGGCTACTGCCTGGTGCTGAATTGCTCGGACGGCAATCCCTGCCCGGCGGGCAATGACTGCTACACCCTGTTCTCCGACGGCACCACCGCCTGCATCAAGCACTGCTCCCAGGACGCCGAGTGCCGCACCGGCGAAGGGTACATCTGCGACAGCTATGACACCTGCTGGCCCGGCTGCCAGAGCGATGACGACTGCCCGGAGTTCTACACCTGCGACGTGGGCACCGGCGAGTGCGTCGAGGAGCCCGAGTGCACCCCCGGCTCCTGCCCGGAAGGCAAAGTGTGCGTCGACGGCCACTGCATCATGGACGTGGGCGACGGCCCGGGGGCCAATACCTCCTTTCCGCTCGATCAGCTGGAAGTCCTCTGCCCCGACCTGCCACCGCTGGAGTGCAGCGGCACCGCGGAATACTGCAACGAGCTGGTTCCCTTCGACCCCGACTACGGGACCGGGTACGTCGACTATCCCGAGAACGGCGAGACCTGGAGCAACCAGTACCGCAGCTACCTGCGCCGCGATCATATGATGCTGATCAAGTACGCCTGCGCCTACGTTGACTGCCTGGCGGCCAACTGGACGGTCGGAAACGGCGAGCCTCTGGGGCTCATCGACATGAGCGAGGCCGACGGCTCCATTCCCGGCACTTCCGATGGCTCGCCGGGGCATCCCGCGGGCACCCACACCAACGGCTTCGACATCGACGTGTCCTACTACCAGGTGGGCACCGCCGACAACCGCGCGCGGGCGGTGTGCGACCACTACGAGAACGGCCAGGAGGCCTACCACTGCACCTCAGCTCCCCACCTGCTGGACCCCTGGCGCACCGCCTTGTTTCTGGGGGCGACTTTCCAGCACCCCTACCTGCGGGTGATCGGGGCCGACGGCAAGGTGGGGCCGATCCTGGACGCGGCGCGGGCGCAGCTTTGCGGCGACGGGTGGCTGGAGGGGACCAGCTGCACCAACAACCGGCTCACTTACGAGGAGACCGATGAGGGGCGGGGGTGGTTTTACTTTCATCATCATCATATGCACATCAGCCTGTCGCAGCCGAATTACACCCGGTCGGGGCCCAGACCCGTCCAGGATGAGTGTCTGGTGCCGGGGTGCTTGGAGAGGCCGTATAAGGAGTTCCTGGAATCCATGAATATCCGGTAACCCGGGCACGGGCACGGGCACGCGCGCGGGCACGAAAACAGGTTGATCCCATTTTTTAGCGCGGTATAACAGGGGGGCGCTGGATTACTGGAGGAGTGTGTCATGAATATTGCCGAGATGCGGGGGGCTCACGAGGTATTGGCCTCGATGGAATACGAGCACCGGGAGTTGGAGCGGGGGTATGCTAACCGGACGCTGCATGTTGACCTTTCGGAGAACAGCATCGAGACCAGGCCGGTGACCGACTTCATGAAGGAGACTTTCACCGGGGGCAAGGGATTCGATCTCTACTTGATGTGGCAGGGGATCGAGGGGCCGATCGAGTGGGACGATCCGAAGAACATGCTGTGCATATCCGCCGGGCCGCTGGGGGGGACGCCGGCGTTTTCGGGCTCGGGCAAGTGCATCATCACCGGGATATCTCCGACAACCCGATCGGTGATGGACTCCAACGTGGGCGGGCATTTCGGGCCGCTGCTCAAGTTCGCGGGATTCGACGCCCTGGCGATCTCGGGCAAGGCACAAGAGGACGTGCTGTTGGTGGTCGATGGCAAGCAGAACCGGGTGACGGTGGAAAGCGCGCCCCACGAGGCGGTCAACACCGTACAACTGGCCGAGCAGCTGCACCAGATGTACTCGGACACTCCCGAGGAGCTGCAGTCCGTCTCGGTGGTCTCGGCGGGCCGGGGAGCCGACAACACGCTGATCGGGTGTCTGAATGTTTCCTTCTACGACTTCAAGCGCCAGGTGCCGCGTTTCAAGCAGGCCGGTCGCGGGGGGCTGGGAAGCGTTTTCCGCAACAAGAAGCTCAAGGCGCTGGTGGCCCGGGCGCCCAAGAACCGCCCGCGCTGGGTCATGCGGGGTTGATCGCCATGAGTCCGGAGGCTTTCATGGACTTGAAAAAAGTAGACGACATCATCAAGCGTTGGGGAGCGGATCAGAGCTTCGTCATCGAGATGATGCAGGATATCCAGGAGAAGTTGCGTTACCTGCCCGAGGAGGCCCTGCGGCGGATCTCCCGGGTCACCGGCGCCGACCTGCCGCGCCTCTACCACGTGGCCACATTCTACAAGGCTTTCTCGCTGAAGCCGCGGGGCCGGATGCCCATTCAGGTCTGCACCGGAACCGCCTGCCACGTGCGCGGGGCCCAGCGGGTTATGGATGCCTTCGCCCGCGAGCTGGACATCCAGCCGGGCGAGACCACCGAGGACCAGCTTTTCACCCTGGAGGGGGTGCGCTGCCTGGGGTGCTGCTCGCTGGCGCCGGTGGTGACGGTGGGCAAGAGCCTGCAGGGCGGCCTGGATTCTTCCAAGGTGGGTCGTTTGCTGAAGCGGTTCAAGAAGCAGGCGCAGAAGGAGGCCAAGCATGGCTGGGCTGACGATTGACAACCTCGACCAGCTGGCCCAGGAGGCCGAGCAGCAGTTCTCCGGCTACCGGGCCATGCTGATGGTCTGCGGCGGCACCGGGTGCGTTTCCTCCGGGTCGCTTTCAATCCGTGACGCCTTGCAGAAGGAGATCGACTCCCGGGGATTGAGCGATCAGGTCAAGGTCGTGACCACCGGCTGCAACGGGTTCTGCGCCCACGGGCCCATTTGCGTGGTGCAGCCCCAGGGGGTGTTCTACCAGCGGCTGAAGATCCGCGACGTCAAGGAGCTGGTCGAAAAGCACTTCATAAACGACCAGCCGGTCGAGCGCCTGATGTACCGGGCCGACAAGGACGCCCCGCCCATACCCCTGGAAAAAGACATCCAGTTCTTCGCCAAGCAACAGGCCATCGCCCTGCGCAACCGCGGGCTGGTGGATCCCGAGGACATCCAGGACGCCGTCCGCCGGGGGGCCTACCGCGGCCTGCAGAAGGTGCTCGCGGAGAACCTGGCCCCCGAGAGCATCGTCCAGACCGTGATCCGCTCGGGGATCCGCGGACGCGGCGGCGGGGGGTTCCCCACCGGGGTCAAGTGGCAGAGTTGCCGCGAGGCCGCTACCCGGCGCGGCGTTATGCCCTGCGTGGTTTGCAACGGCGACGAGGGCGACCCGGGGGCCTTCATGGACCGCAGCATCGTCGAGGCGGACCCGCACGCGGTGATCGAGGGCATGCTCATCGGCGCCCGGGCCCTGGGGGCCGAGGAAGGTTTCGTCTACATCCGCCGCGAGTATCCCCTGGCGCTGAGGCGCCTGCAGAAGGCCATCTCCCAGGCCCGCGAATGGGGGGTCCTGGGCAAGAGCGTCCTCGGCACCGACATGCGCTTCGACATCAAGATTCATCAGGGCGCCGGGGCCTTCGTCTGCGGCGAGTCCACCGCGCTGATGGCCTCGATGGAGGGCCGCCCGGGCGAGCCGCGGGCCAAGTACGTCCACACGGTGGAGTCCGGCTACCGGGACATGCCCACGGTTCTCAACAACGTGGAGACCTGGGCCACCATACCGCAGATCATGACCAACGGCGCGGAGTGGTTCGCCTCCATCGGCACCGGCGACGTCTCCGAGAGCCCCTGGGGCGGCAGCACCGGCACCAAGGTGTTTTCGCTGGTGGGCAACGTGAACAACACCGGCCTGGTGGAAGTGCCCATGGGCATCACCCTGCGCGAGATCGTCTACGATATCGGCGGGGGCATCCCCGGCGGCAAGAAGTTCAAGGCGGTGCAGACCGGCGGCCCCTCGGGCGGCTGTCTGCCCGAGTCGGAGCTGGACCTGGCGGTGGACTTCGACACCCTTACCTCGGCCGGTTCGATGATGGGGTCCGGCGGCCTGATCGTCATGGACGAAAACACCTGCATGGTGGACGTGGCCCGCTACTTCGTCAACTTCCTCCTGGACGAGTCCTGCGGCAAGTGCACTCCCTGCCGGGAGGGGCTGGTGGCTCTGCACGAGATCCTGAGCCGCATAACCGAGGGTCAGGGCGGGGAGGAGGATCTGAAGCTGCTGGAGGAGATCGGCACGGCGATGAAGCACGGATCGCTGTGCGCCCTGGGGCAGACCGCGGCCAACCCGGTTCTGTCCACCCTGCGCTACTTCCGGGAGGAGTACGAGAAGCATATTTACGAGGGCAAGTGCCCGGCGGGGGTTTGCAAGGCCCTGATCACCTACCGCATTGACGAAAAGAAATGCACCGGCTGCGCAGCTTGCATCAAACCCTGTCCCACCGAAGCCATAACCGGCGAGGTGGAGAAGCCCCATGTGATCGATCAGGACAAGTGCATCCAGTGCGGCACCTGCATGGATGCCTGCAACTACGACGCGGTTATAGTCGAGTGAGGTGGAGAGCATGATTCCTGTCCAGATTGACGGCAATACCGTCGAGGTCGAGCCCGGCACCACCATCCTGGCCGCCGGGCGCAAGGCGGGGGTGTTCATCCCCACCCTGTGCCACCACGAGTTGCTCGAGCCCTACGGCTCCTGCCGGGTGTGCAGCGTGGAGATCGAGGAGGGCGGGCGCAGGAAGATCGTCACCGCCTGCAACTACCCGATCCAGTCCGAGCTGCAGGTGTTCACGAGCAGCGAGCTGACGCTCTCCACCCGGAAGATGGTGCTGGAGATGATGCTGGCCCGCTGGCCCAACGTGACTATTGTAAAGAACCTGGCCAAGCAGGCCGGGGTGGAAAAGGCGCGCTTTTCCCACCCGGAGAAGAACACCAGCGAGCACGCCTGCATCCTCTGCGGGCACTGCGTGCGCATCTGCCACGAGGGGGTGTGGCACAAGGTGCTGGCCTTCGAGGGCCGCGGCTCCGGCCGCAAGGTGGTGATGCCCTACAACCAGGTGATCCCCGAGTGCACCGGCTGCGGCGCCTGCGCGGCGGTGTGCCCCACCGGCGCCATCGTCATGGAGGACGACCCCAACCGCCCCGCCGACTACGAGCGCATCCGCCGGGCGGGGATGGTGCTGACCCGCGAGATGATCCTGCTGGACGACCAGCAGAACCACATGCGCGAGGTGGGCACCGCCACCCTGGTCAAGCACATGGACGACTACGACCTGCTCCCGGTGCACAATTTCAAGTTCGGCTCCCACCCCGAGGCGGAGAAGATCAAGGACCCGGTGCTGAAGAAGTACTTCCGCCAGGGCACCTTTGACGGCTGCGCTCTGGGCTGCGACATGAACTGCTCCAAGGTCGTGCCCGAGTTCAAGCTCAAAACCGGCCCGGAGGCCGGCAAGACCGTGGTGGTCGACGGCCCCGAGTACGAGACCGCCGGCGGCTGCGGTTCCAACATGGGTATCTTCGATCCCGACCGGGTGATCGAGATCAACTATTACTGCGACAACTACGGCATCGACACCATCTCCTACGGCACCTGCATGGCCTTCGTCATGGAATGCTACGAGGCCGGGATCCTGAACCGGGAACGCACCGGCGGCTTGGAGCTCAAGTTCGGCGCCGCCGAGGCCGCCCTGGAAGTCCTGCACCAGATGGCCAAGGGCGAGGGCTTCGGGCTTACCGTCGGTCTGGGCATCCGGCGCATGAAAAAGAAATTCGCCGAAGAGTACGGCGCCGATCCGGATTTCTTGTTCGACATCGGCATGGAGAATAAGGGCCTGGAGTATTCCGAGTACGTCACCAAGGAGTCTTTGGCCCAGCAGGGCGGCTACGGCATCGCGCTCAAGGGCGCCCAGCACGACGAGGCCTGGTTGATCTTCATGGACATGGTCAACAAGCAGATCCCCACCTTCGAGGACAAGGCCGAGGCCCTGCACTACTTTCCAATGTGGCGCACCTGGTTCGGTCTCAACGGCCTGTGCAAGCTGCCCTGGAACGACATCGAGCCCGAGGACAACGCCGAGACCGACGAGCCCCAGAAGGTCCCCAAGCACGTCAAGGGCTACTGCGACCTCTTCTCCGGCATGACCGGCAAGGAAGTCGGCCCCGACGACCTGATAGGAATGTCCGAGAAGGTCTACAACTTCCAGCGCGTCTTCAATCTCAAGATGGGCTTCGGCACCCGCGAGCACGACGCCATACCCTACCGCTCCGCCGGCCCGGTCACCGAAGAAGAGTACAAATCACGCGAAGAGCGCTACGACACCGAGTTGCGCGAAGAGGTCGGCCTGGACCCGGCCAGCATGAGCCTGGAAGAAAAGATGGCCGCCACCCGCAAGTACCGCATGGACCGCTACGAAACCCTCCTGGACGCGGTCTACAAGCGCCGCGGCTGGACCGCAAACGGCGTCCCCACCCTGGAGACCGCCCAGCGCCTGGGCATCGACCAGGTAGAAGGCGTGGTAGAACTCCTGCAACAGCATGCCGAATAAGCTTTTCAGCTTCTTCGCCCGCGGCCCGGCCGCACCACGAATACAAGATCCCC
>Ga0272442_10001459_pt1 | contig 36042 bp, 35 predicted proteins | sample SSMForm2O_FD_200262 | JGI IMG/M metagenome (GOLD analysis project Ga0272442, IMG submission 200262) | Marine sediment archaeal communities from Little Sippewissett salt marsh, Falmouth, MA, United States - SSM-Form-2O | ecosystem: Environmental > Aquatic > Marine > Wetlands > Sediment ... | reverse complement strand
AAATTGAAATTCTAGGAACCGGTTGCCCGAAATGTAAAAAATTAACTGAACTGACCCGGAACATCATTCAAGAACTTGACATTACAGTAGAGATTACGAAAGTAACCGATATTAACAAGATTATTGACTACGGCGTTATGGTCACACCTGCCCTGGTGATTGATGGTGAAATAAAAGTAGTCGGAAAAATACCGGGAAAAGAAGACATTATCAAGTGGGTTACTGAAAAACACAAATAGATTTAAGACATTTAAAAGAAAATGAAGTTGACAAAGAGTTGTACGGATTAGTTACTAAATTAATAAAGAATATAATTCAACATTTCCATACGCTAAACACTCTGATAATGGCTAAAACTCAAAGAAAGATTATTTGATTCCCGTAAAGCAAAAGCTCCTTAAAAATTAATCAAACTATTCAATATTGATATCTTGCCAACTGCAGTTTTCCTGGATGGCAACTTAGGTATGGGGAAAATATACACGGCCCTGAATCCTGATCAACAGATCCTGATAGTCCAATATATGAACAATTTCTTAACAGGCAAATAGAGAAAAAATACAAAAAGGAGGTTCCGAAAAACCCTGATGTCTAGACTTGCGTAAAAGATCCTTTTTTTCTAAAATAATGGGAGAGTAGATATATTTCAATTTAAAGTATAAAAGAAACATATTTAGCACATTAAAATAAAAAATAAATAAAACGGTCAATACATTTCCAAAAAACCCTGCGGTTAAAAAATCGTCTTAAAATGCGAAACCAAAATAAGAATTAAATGTCTGGAGAAATCAATGAAAAATACAAAAAGATATGTATATTTTGCAGTGTTTGCCATATTGTTGACTTCTTTCTTCGGCATAAGGACACTATTTAATCACAACCCTGTTGATCAAAGCGAAAAAGAAATATCCGAAAGCATTTCTAAAAATAAAGAAATTAAAGTTTTTTTTGTGGAACTTGGATCGGTAGGATGTGTCCCTTGTGATAAAATGCAACCCATCATGAAAGAAATTGAAGAAGAATTTAAGGATCAGGTAAGTGTCGTTTTTCATGACGTAAAGACCGAAGAGGGTAAACCCTATATTAAAGAATTTGGTATCAGGGCAATTCCGACTCAAATCTTTCTCGATAAAGATGAAAAGGAATTTTTTCGGCATTTAGGTTTTCTTTCCAAAGACGAAATTATCAAAGTTTTAAGGACACAGGGTGTTACCGAATGATACGCAATATTCTCGAAGGATTATCTGCTTCTCTCCAATTAAATCCAATGATTGCCATAGCGGCTTCTTTCGCCTGGGGAATAATGAGTGTACTATTAAGTCCCTGCCATTTATCAAGTATTCCATTGATTATGGCATTTATTGGAGAACAGGGCAAAACCTCTACTAAAAAAGCTTTCTGGTTATCGACTGTTTTTTCACTGGGTATTTTAATAACCATTACTTTGATTGGTCTTATCACAGGATTTTTAGGGCGTATGCTTGGCGATATTGGTTCTTATGGTAATTATTTCGTGGCAATTATTTTTTTTATAATAGGTTTACATCTTACTGAAGTTATTCAGCTCCCTTTTTTATCAAAAGCTAATCAACCTGCTTTTCAAAAAAAGGGATTTTTAGCAGCTTTTGGTTTGGGTCTTATTTTCGGCATTGCTCTTGGACCATGTTCTTTTGCCTACATGGCACCTATGTTAGGCATTATATTTACCATATCATCCAATCAATTTTTCTATGGAGCGGCTCTGCTTTTTTCTTACGGAATGGGTCATTGCTCTGTCATCATTTTTGCCGGTACTTTTACAGAAATCATACAAAATTATCTAAATTGGAACGAAAACTCTCAGGGGGTGATCATTGTTAAAAAAATATGTGGCTTTTTAGTGGTCCTGGGTGGAACATATCTACTCTGGAAAATTTAAAAGAAATAACAAGGAGTTAAAATAAAATGAGATTATTAGCAGAATATTTTCCGGAATTTAGCAAAAAATTTGATGAAATTGATGCATTGTATAAACAAAAAAGAAGTATTGATGAAAAAACCTATCAGTTTATATGCTTTGCCCTGTCTATAAAAAACCGTTCGGTTCCTTGCTTAAAAAAACATTTTAAAGGGGCCTTGGAAGCAGGTGCTACGTTAAAAGAATTATCTTATATTATGGCATTGACTTTTAGAGAAAGTGCTGGTGGTGACGATTGCTGGATTCATGATGCACTGGGAGACTATAAGGAATTAATGAAAAGCAATATTCAATGCTGCCCAAAATAAATATTTAAAAAAGATATACGATTGCCTGTTTGCTTTTTATGAATATTTGATAAAGGCTTATAACAGGCAATTTTTTCTTGTTTAGTTAATAATTTCTTGGAATAAATAACATTTAATTTATTTTAATACCCAGATAATCCTCTTTTCTTTATTATCTTTGTACGTTCATCCTTGACTCAAATATAAACTTTAATATTTTACTTCTATTTCTTTACTGAATATTTTTGATTGACCCTATTCCCTGCTCTGTTTTAATAAGTAAATAAAATCTAAATGACAAATTATATTCATATGATTTCTTTATTGCATTTTCCCTTTTTCATCATAGTTTAAAAATCTAATCATTCTGTTTTTCTCCGGACTTAATTTGAAACTGATTATCTTATCAAATTACTGGATAAATCGATTAAATTGAATTTTTGCTTGTATAATAAAAATTTCAATTATATAATACATTTTAATACCATTTTAATACAATGGCATAAAAACAATACAAAGGAATTTATTTGTGGTTAACCTTACGGCATTTTTATCTTATGTTTTCGTGGTCACTTTTACTCCCGGACCTAATAATATTATGTCCATGTCCAATGGCAATCAATTTGGTTACAGAAAAACATTGAAATTCATGCTGGGTATCTTCAGCGGATTTTTCATTATTTTACTACTTTCCACTTATTTCAATCTTGTTCTTTTCAATATTATGCCAAAGGTTAAATTTTATATGGGAATTTTGGGTTCAATTTACATGACTTATCTTGCTATCATGATCATGAAAAGCAAAGATAAAACAAGCAAAGATGAAGATGCAAGATTAAATTCTTTTTTTACAGGAATGACAATGCAGTTTCTCAATCCAAAATGTATATTATACTGTATCACTGTCACTTCTAATTTTATTATTCCCTATTATAAATCAAATTTAATTTTAATTTTTTTCTCAATTTTATTGTCCATCATTGGATTTGTTTCGATTTCATGCTGGGCATTATTTGGATCTTTATTTCAAAAATTCTTATCAAAATATAGAAAACCGTTTAACATAGTAATGGGATTGCTTTTGTTGTATGGTGCAATTTCCATATCAGGGATTTTAGATCTATTCTATTAAAAGAATCTAGGTTTGATTTTATCCCATTTTTACGAATATTCGAACAGATTTAAGATAAGCAATGTATCTGCAGTCTTTTTATAAAAAACATAGTGAGTTTTAGGTAGAATGTATATTTAAATTGCATGGAAACAAAGAAAGTTTTATGCAGATGAGATGGTCGGGGCGAGAGGATTTGAACCTCCGACCTCTTGGTCCCGAACCAAGCGCGCTTACCAAGCTGCGCTACGCCCCGATGCAAATTTAATGTTCATTATGAATTATACCATAAATGTTCGATTTATCAATTCACAAATTCCTAATTTACTGGATAATCCGTTTAGATTTTAATATGATTCGAGTTTTTCTACATTATATGTCCTTCTTTCCTTTGATTTTAATGATTTCCAATTGCCAAGTTTTTCCCTGATTAGCTTAGTATATTTTTAACCCATTCCAATCCTTTATAGTAGAAATTACTAAAATAAGAATTCGTATTTCATTCTATAGAGCAAATATTTTTCATATCGCTCATAAATACTTATCATAAAGATATGACATCCCAATGCTTTTACGCTAACATTTTTTAAATTGAATTATACAGACACAGGGTCTTGCCATCTTTTGTATTGTGAATGTCTTTAAGAAATATATTGGGAAATTGATTGTTCCAATTATTTGATTTATTCGTATTTGGCTCAAATTATTTTTATCATTTTATTTATAATAAAATGTAGGGTTGCAATTTTTTCATTCTCATAATACTACCCCAAATAGATTAGCTGATTATATGCATTGAATTTACTTTTTATTGATACAAGAAATGATTTTGTAAAAATGGTGGATTTTTTGCAGAATGAGCAATTTGCATCTTAAAAAGAGACGTTTTTAAATAGAAACAATCTAATATTGGTCTATTTTTGTACAAATGAAGTCATGTTTAATTTATGAGCGATAAAAGAAGCTGCGGCAATTTTTAGAATATCTCCCGGTAAGAAAGGCAGTGCGCCTACAAACAAAGCGTTTTTCATTCCAATTCCTGTAATCATTGACAATTGGATGATACCAAAAAAATAAATAAGTACAGTCCCTAAAGAACCTGCTAATAAATAACGGAAAATATTAATTGTCTCTTTTTTTTCTGTGATTCGGCCAATGGCATAGACTGAAATAACAAAACCGAATATAAAACCACCTGTCGGCCCAATCAATATGCCAATCCCACTTTTAAATCCGGCAAAGACCGGCAAACCAATAATTCCCAGAAATATGTAAATGATTTGACTGGCAGGCCCGGCAACACTTCCTAAAACCATTCCCGCCAGTAAAGTAAAAAGTGTTTGCAAACTAAAAGGCACGGGCTGAAAAGGAATTGTGATAAAAGCGCCTACAGCGGTTAAAGCAGCAAATAGAGAAACCAAGATCATTTGTCGTAAATCTAATTTCAATATATTTTCTCCTAATATTTTGTATATAATTATGGTTAACCACAATTATATACAAGGTTAACTAACCTGTCAAAATATTATATCAATAAATATTGAAATAAAATCTATATTGACCGGAAAAGAGTATTTAGAGTCATTCGCTCAATGCATGATCAATATAGCAAGTCAACTTACCCAAACAATTAACATAACTGCCAAATTCATTATCATACCATCCGAATAAAGCAGAATGAGTGACCGGTATATTAATATTAGAATTATTTTTTAATCCCATTTTACCAAGCATTTCAGGTTTTAGATTAATACAACCGGTTCTGGTATGAGTGTCATGCCCTTCAATGACCACAGCGGCTTTCTTGCCTTTTAAATCAGAAGAAACATTTTGGTTATCACTAAAATACAATAATCCTTTTTGTGCCCCCTTTGCGGTCTCTCTATAAATATTATTCAAAAATTTTCTATTGATAGTCATTTTTCCATTCTTACCTATGCAAGTATGAAAAGTGAGATTCAAATTGATTAAAGACACTGTATCAATGGGAATGCGTATAGAGTCTGCCATAAATCCTACTCGTTTTATTTCCGGTATAACTTTTTCCAGAGTAGATGCCGCGCCGGTTGTAGAAAGAATAATGTTATTAAATGCCATTCTGTTTCTTCGTAGGTCTGATGCACCTGATACCGGAACAGAATCCAATACTTTTTGAGTGTTAGTTGCTGCATGAATGGTTGACAATGAAGCTGTAAGAATATTTGAAGTTTCTTCCTTCTCAAGCAAAGGTTTTACCATGTGAGCGAGGGCAGTCGTTGTGCACGATGCAGCAGAAATAATATGATCGCTGCCGGGATTAAACGAAGTATGATTGATTCCATAAATCAAAGTGACACAATCTCCCGGATTTTTCTTTGTTTTGTCTTTTATTTTAAAAGGAGCACTATTAATGACTTTTTTAGCACCAGCTGATAAGTGCCCTCTTAAGCTACCTTTTACATCATCCTGTGATTGAGTGGGATCATTAAATGCACCCGTCGTATCAACCACAATTTTTACCCTATTTTCTTTCCAACATATATCTTTGGGATTTCTTGCCATGCAAAGAATTTTTACACGTTTTCCAAAGATTTCCAGGCAATTGTTTTCCCTGTCAACTATTTTAATGTCTTTATTTGCATTTATCCCAAATAAAAACTTTTCCAATGAACCGTAAGTTGAATCAGTTTCCAGTAAATGAATTATATCTTCCAGATTATTCCCCACCTGACGACCGACATTAATCACAAAACCGTCAAAATAGTCTTCCTGCAAATGATACCATAAAGTAAGCTTTCCGATTCTCCCTAAACCATTAATACCTAAATATTTTTTTCCGGGAATTAAGTTCATTTTTTTGCCCAAGCCTCCTCTAAATTAAACTGATTTGTTCTGAACTGATAGAATAATTACCCTTATAAATATTCCCTAAATGGGCATCAATGGCAATTTCATCACCTGTCCTTATTTCTGTTTTACCTATTAAACATTTTTTTTCCTGTTCCAATACGACCAACTGCCTACAATTCACCACACAGGTCTTCCCTAATTGCGCAGCCGTTACGGCTGCATGGGAAGTGACACCGCCCCGGGCAGTTAACAATCCATCACATTCAAAAATCATGGCAATATCATCAGGAACTGTATCCGGCCTGATCAATATTTTATTTTTTTTAGGATATTTTTCAGCAAGCATCTTTAAATCTTCCATATTGAAAGCAACCAGACCGTTCATCGCACCCTTCCCTATACCAATTCCCGTTCCCACAAAATGTTGATTAATAGACGGATCCGTGAAAATGGGTATTACTTCTTTATCTTTCAAAATATAATTTCTTGTTTGCAATATATAAAGATCTTTTGCATATTTTGATTTAAATGTAAATTCAATTTCTTGGTGTTCATATCCCCTTTTATAGACTAATTCTTTGGCCAATCGAAGAAGTTCCTGATAGATCTCGGGAAATTGTATTTCTAAAGAATTCCCTTTTAAACGAAGTTCATGTTTATTTTGAAATTCAGAAACCGGTAAAGTATGCACTAAGCCGGAAACAATATCTTCTCCTTGACTCCGCCGACTGAAATCTCCATAGAGAGTGACTTCCGAACTTTTTTCAAAGGGTATCTTGGTAAAAACCACTCCCGTGCCTGAATCATAGTTTATATTTCCAAAAACCATTTCCTGCACAATAACTGCGGTGCCCCATTCATCTGCAATTTGGAGTTTTTTCCGATATATCTTTGCTCTTTGATTGTACCACGATTGGAACACAAAATTTATTGCCTGCAATAATTGTTTAAAGGGATCTTCTTCCAGTGTCACACCTCTTTTCCGGAGTAATTCTTTATAGGACAAAGCAATGGATTTCATCTGTTGATTGCTAAACGTTTTTTTCTCTCTTACCTGATAAGTTTTTTTAAAATCAGCGATAATTCTGTCAAATTCATCTCTTGAAATACCGTGCGCCATTCCCCAATTTTGTAGCAACCTTCGATAAGAATCCCACGCTGCCCAACCATATCCGGTTCGTTCACTTAAACTTTCAGCAATTTGATCGTTCATTCCAATGTTCAAAAGAGAGTCCATTGCACCTGGCATGGAGATAACAGTTCCTGAACGAACAGCCAATAATAAAGGATTTTTTAAATCTCCGAACTTTTTTTTGGCAATTCCTTCTATTTCCTTTATTTTTCCTTCAACCATTCTCAGTATCGCCTCATACATTTCCGGAAACTGTTTGGCGGCTTTCCTATCCCGAAACCATTCTGTCGTTAACACAAATCCAGGCGGAACCGGAAATTTGTAAGAATAAAGCTTTTTTAAATAGTAAGCTTTTGCACCTAAAAAGGTTTGATTGTTCACTTCCGGAGTCGCTTGATAGAAGGAGGAAAAAAGTAATTTTGGATTATAATTTAATAACATATGAATGACTTCAGGATTTAATCTTTCTGTCATCTCGCGTAAAGTAACCATGATACGGGAAAGATAATTATCTAAATGCTGTACCAAAAAGGCAGATGAAATGACTTTTCGAAAAAATTCTTCGGATCGTTTATGAATGTAATAGTCTCTATTTTCGGAAATATTTATCCCCTTTTGCTTTTTTTTACTGAGAACCGGGATGATCTTTCTAAGTGGGGAATTAAATGGATTCATATAGTAATTTTCGATAATCTCTTTAATGTTCAAAGTAAGGAAATAAAATATATTTACAAATTGATCCATGGAGAAAGTTGATGTTTTAAAGCTATAATGCAGCATTTCTAAATTTGAATTGAAATTTTCACTTGTGATACCATTTAATTTTAATCCTTCTTTAAATAAATCCAATAACTTAGCCGCATTGTGAAATCCATCAATCGTCATATAAGCTAGGTTTCTCTGGCTAATGAATTGACTGATGAGTTTATCAGCCAATCTTTCCAATCGAAAAATAAATCCTAATGATTCAAATTTTATCTCAGAATACTGACCATACATAGAAGGAATTCCAGCAACGATATGGCGTTTATAATAAATATCTTCATGAGATCTACTTTTTTCTTTATTGAGAAGTATTTCTCTTAATCGAGAAATCATTGAAAAGATTTGCTTTATGGAAACTGCGTATCTATCTTTCCGCAGATTTTTTTCCAAATTTTCAATTTTATCCCTCGGTATGAGAGATGTATTTTTTAGATCATGAATGATATTTTTTGGGTCTAAAGTGTATTTTTGTTTTAATAATCCATATAATTCAATCATGTATAGTATTTTTTTAGCAGTTGATTTATCAATTTCATCTATTTCCTGTATAGTTGATTGTATTATTTGAATATCCTTTTCAAGTATCGCTGAGGGATTAGCATGCATCTTTTTGCAAAGTAGATCGACTGCACGATGAACAGGATCACATTTTTTAACCGGATTATTCAGTGAATTTCGAACATCTGGTGGAAGATATTTTAATAGATGTTGAGTGTTGCCATCATACCAATACCAAAATATCTTTTCAATTAATTCAATATGGGTATTATTGCTTTCTGTGTGTACCTGTTTTCTTAAAAAGTGGATTAATTGGTCTTTGCGATAAGATTGCTTATCTAAAAAAGTGGTGATCTCCCTTATTTCCCCTTCAGCTCCAATACTTTTAAAGTATACCGGAAAGAGATAGGTCAGCTGTTTGACTAAAATGTAGCAGGATTCGAAATCACTATTGAGCAATTTGGTAATATCTCGCTGAAATAGATCATTGTCGCGAATAAAAATACCGCCAACCTTTAAATTTACAATCAAAGCAGCAATTAATTTTCTACTCAACCGTGGCGAGCATTGGATTAATTCCAACCACACTCTGATACTTTTTATATGATTTCGATCGATTAAAATCTGCCAATCTTGATCAATTCCGGAAATTTCAGGGTAAACAAAACCAAAATCAATAAGCTGCTCAATGAATAAATCAATCCGGGAAGGATCCTCAAAGCTATAAATACGCCTTCCCAAGGTAAGAATGCAATCCAGGATTTTTTCCATATGCTCATTCTTCAATTTTTCAAAAATCGAAAATACTTTTGGAATAAAAAGATCAAAGTGTCTCTCCATTTCTTCTTTGGACAAAGTTTTTAAGGCCATGTTTAGATCCAGAATTATAAAATCTCTTGAATGAAAAGGAAATGGAAGATGCAAGAGATAAAAAATATAGTATATTCTTTCAAAGCCATCATTGGTTTCTTCTATTAAATCCCTTAATCTATTTGTGAATCCTTTAAACCCGGGCACAGCCTTCAATTCGTGCCATTTTATTTCAACCTTGCCCAATTTTAGTTCTGTTTCCATAATCAATTCTCTCTCATAATTTGAAATAAGAGCTGAAAATTTATCATTGAAAATATTGGTTTCTTTTTTGCACCATGCTTTAAAATCCAATTGATTTTTCCAATATTTAAGATTTCTTTGTAGAGATTTACGAAATAAATTATGGATTTTTCGTGAAAGAATCTGACTCTCGACAAGTGAATCCGGAAGAATTTTTAAGAGGGTTGAAGCATGAAGAAATAAATCCTGGTTTCCATTGATTGTGTCTTCCATTAGTTTGAATGCACCTATAATAATACACAAAAAACGCTTTTCATTATTTTTATCCTCGTACATTAATCGTGTAAATTCCAACAATGAATTTAATGTTCGCTCTATATGATAAAAGTCTGTTTCCATGTCCAATATTTTTCTAAAAAAAACGAGGATAATCTTTAAAGCCTTGACCGCATCTTTTTGAGATTTGTAGAACCAAATATCACTTAAAGCAATTTCTCTGATTTTTTCGTTAATCTTTTTTAAATCTCTGGAAGAATGATGCAATTCTTTGACAAATTTTTCTGCCCGTTGATGAATGCCAAAAGAAGCAGAGGAAAGTCCCAGGAACCATTCTTCCTCAAAGATGACATTGTTTTTGGTAGAAATTGAATAATCATTACTTTTTCCCATTATATATTTGGCTCCTTATTATATTTCAATAGGGTTCCCGAAATAATTTCAAGAATCTCTCCATCATCTTTTTTTATCATTAAAGCACCTCTGTCGTTGATGTCGATGGCTTGTCCCGAAATAAGTCTGTCTCCAACTTTTACATCAATTCTTTTCCCGATGGTATGGGAATAGTTCTTCCATTCATTTAAAATGATGGTTGATTCTTTTTGAATAAGCATATTATAATACTTTTCAAATTCTCTTAGAAATATTTGCACTAATTGAATCCGTGATACCCTTTTTTTAGTCATTTCCTTAAGAGAGATGCTAATATCTTTGATCTCTTTAGCAAATTCGCATCGATCTATATTGACATTGATGCCTATGCCTACAACCAACCAATTAATTAAATCCATTTCGGCACTCATCTCGGTCAAAATACCACAAACCTTTTTATCGTGAATCATAACATCATTGGGCCATTTTATCAATCCCTGAATCCCGGTCAATTCCTTTATCGCTCTCACAATTGCCACTGAAGTCATTAGGGTAATACAGGGGATATATTCGGGAGATAAAGATGGGTAAAGAATGACCGATAACCAAATACCGCCGATTGGAGAAAACCATTTTCTGCCTAATCTTCCCCTTCCGCCTTTTTGCTTTTCGGTGATAATCACTGTACCCTCCGGCACAACATCTCTTTTGGATCGGGCTTTTTCTTTTGCAGTTAGATTGCTTGATTCCAATTCCTGATAATAATAAATCTTATGGCCAATATATTTTGTGTTCAATCCCTTGTGAATTTCATCAGGTAATAGAAGGTCTGGTTGGGAAATAATACAATATCCCAAATTTTTATGAGATATGATTTCATAGTGCAGATTTTTCAATTTCTGTATCTGCTTCCAGACAGCTACTCTAGATATGCCTAATTTTTCCGCTAAAAACTTTCCGGAAACATAGTTATCTTTTTTAAGATAATATAATATGTTTTGTTTTATTCTCATGCTTTCTTCCGCGAATATGTATTGTCTTGCTAATAAGTGCAAACATTTTTTATAGTTCCGTTATTTTAAGTGAGAAACCAATAACTTGCTATCCTTTTCCGGATCTCTTATTTGGAGAAAATCAATTACAAATGAACCCTTTTTCTCTAATAGGTCCATCAAATTTTTTATTGTTTTACCGTTCCCGAATAATTTGGGGAAAATAAAAACAATCGATTTTTTCCTTTCCAATCCTGAACATTTTTGAATATAATTTGTTATTTCAATAGGTATTTTTCCTCCAAAGGAATGCATAACCGGACATCCTAATAAAACAAATTCACAGGATGACAAATTCTTTGAAGTCGAATTCTTTTCTACCTGATAAATCCTTAATTCATCGCCTTTTCTCTTGAACACATCCACGAGTTTCTCTATAAAAACTGTTAATTTTTTATGCTTGCCATAATAAATCAGCACAACTTTCAAACCATTTCCTCCAGGTTAAGCCAGGAGAATCATCCCCTGCACTTGCATCAGTCAAAAACAACTTTTTCAATACCCTGTAATTTATCCAAAATTTTATTGGCAATCAATTTTAGATGTTCCGGTCGTTTAACAAAATCCAAATCATCAGCCGGAACGGTTAATATAGGGGATATGTTAAAATTTTCAATCCATTCTTCATAAAGATTATTCAACTGAGTTAAATAGTCCTTAGAAATACTCTTTTCATAATCTCTCCCTCTTAAAGAAATCCTATCCAAAAGCGTTGGAACTGTCGCCTGCAGATAAACCACTAAATCAGGTGGCGAAAGGAATTGCGTCATTACCTTAAATAATTCCTGGTAATTTTCATAATCTCTTTTATCCATATATCCCTGTAAATGTAAATTTTTGGCAAAGATGGTTGAATCTTCATAAATACTTCTATCCTGAACAACCGATGCAGGATTTTTTAGTATATCCTGATGATGATGAAACCGTTTTGAAAGAAAAAATACCTGAAGATGAAAGCTCCATTTATTCATATCCTTATAAAAATCTTCCAGGTATGGATTATTTTCAACAACTTCGTAATATGCTTTCCAACCCAATCTTTTACTTAAAAGGTCAGTCAAACTTGATTTACCACAACCGATATTACCTGAAACAATGACAAATTTTTTCATTTTTTATTCATCCCCATTAAATATTTTAGATATAACATACTCTAAATCTTCTTTTTTTCCCACAAAGTCAAGATCATTTGTATTGATTTTAACTAATTTTATTCTCTGGTAATTATCGGGATATGAAAAGAAATCCTCATAGGTTTCATTGAGCTTTGTCATATAGCCATAAGATATTTCCCTTTCAAATGGTCGATCCCGCAATGCTATTCTCTTCATGAGTAACTCTGTATTTGCCTGGAGATAAATAATTAAATCGGGTTTTGGAATATTTTTTGACATAATTGCATAAAGCTTTTCGTACATGGAAAGTTCACTTCCGGAAAGGTTAATATGAGCAAAAATTCTGTCTTTTGCAAAGAGATAATCAGAAAAAATTAATTGATTAAATAGATCCAATTGTGCTAATTCTACTTGTTGTTTGTACCTGCTTAAAAGAAAAAAGATTTGGGTCTGAAAAGCATATCTTTCAATGTCATTATAAAATTTTAGCAAAAAAGGATTTTCTTCTACTACTTCCAAGTTGTGCCTGGCATTGAATCTGTTGCTAAGTTTAAGCACCAGGCTTGTTTTGCCTACACCAATTGCCCCTTCAATGACAATAAACTTGTTTTTAAATTTTAACATGGATTTCTCCTGCTTAGATCAATAAGAACTTTTTTTATTTATTGATAAATATCTTGCTGATATTGTTTTTTAAAATTCCATCCTCCAGTTGAATATTTTTTATGAAATAAATCCAAAGAAAGCTTTTCTTCAAATTTTGTTAAGCTTCCTTCACACAAATTGATACCAAATTCCTTTTCGAATCCTTTGTAAAGAAAAAGAGACAATTGGGAAAACTCAATTTTATCGCGACCTATTTCTTCCAAACTGGTTGCCTTAAATCTTGCCCGCAATTTTTCTTCAATGTGTTTGGAAGGAAAATTGAAAACAGAAAACAGAATATCTTTATTTAATTTTATCAGCAAAGATCCATGTTGCAATACAATTCCTCTTCTTCTTACCTGGGCTGAACCAATTAATTTCTTTCCTTTAACTTGCACTTCATATTGAGAAGGAGTGGAAAAACATATTGCTTTATAATCGATAGAAGAACAGGATGCTTCATGAGTCGTGTTGCCTCTGAGTCTCTGCTTCAGTGGAACCAATTCAGCATTAATTGCCATAGAAGCAAGGCCTTCAATTAAGGCATGACTTATCTTTTTGTAAGTTCCCAAAATAGAATGGTTTATCATGGGATATTTTTCATTAATGACAAAACTGTAAGTTAGTTCTTTATCATGAAGAACTGCTTTACCTCCGGTAAGCCGACGCACAATATCAATTCCTAATCTACGGCAGGTATCAATGTTAATCTCATTCTTCAGATCCTGAAAATAACCTAACGATACAGCTGCTGGATCCCATTGGTAAAATCTAATGGTTGGAGGAACCAAATTCTTCTCATGAGCTATCATAATTGATTCATCAATCGCCATATTCATAAATCCACTGTGATACCCATCTTTAATGAGACGCCATTCCATATGTGTTTTTGCCTTTCTCAGTAAATATTTTATTTATCAGTATAAATCTTATTTCAATCAGTTGAAACACAAATGAAACTAAATTTAATACTTTAAAGAAATTCGTTTAACAAATCAATATAATCGGCAAGAAGACGGGTAATTAAAAATTTTTCTCTTACTACTTCTTTGCCTTTTTTAGCAATCGTTTCTGCTTTTGAAGGATTTTCCAAAAGATAGATTATTCTATCAGCAAAACCATCATAATCCGATGGCTCTAATAAAAAACCATTTTTACCATCAGTAATTTGTAATGGAATTCCTCCTACATTCGAGGCTACAACCGGAGTCTCTTTCCATAAAGCTTCAGAAACAGTTAATCCAAACCCTTCCCTGAGTGATTTTTGAATCACAACCTGGGAAATGCGTTGGAGAACATTAACCAATATATCACTTTCAACATTAAATATGAGCAGATCCTTTTCGTTAATCATTTTTTGATTACAATTTAATATTTGTTCATAAATCGTAATTCCTTCAGGATCGTCAACCGCCATGCTTCCACACAATACTAAACGACAATCAATCTTCGATTTAACTTTTTTAAAAACTTTGATTACTCCTACAGGGTCTTTTAGTCGGTCAAAACGGGAAACCTGGGTAATGATGGGTTTATCATTAGGAATATTGAATTTTTTCATATGTTTTGATATCTCACTTTGAGACATATCAATATTTTTAGGAGATCTGGGATCGATTGCCGGCGCAATAACTTTCTGCGGAACAGGAAGTTTTTCCAATCTATATTTTTCGCTCGAAATAATAACTTTATCATATCGAAGAATATACTTTTCTAGGTAATGCCATAATTGTTTATGGGGATTGGAGAGGTCAATATGGCAACGCCAAATCCAAGGTTGCCTTTTTTTATAGTACCTTATCAATGGCAAAGGTTGTGGATCGTGGATAATAACCGCATCATGATCAATATGGGTAAATGATGAAAAATCTTGATTAGCTTTCAGGTATAATTTTTTCTTGATTTCCGAAAGATGAATTGAGCTTCCCTGAATAGCATTATGAAACTTTTTAGTTATAGCAAAAAAATCCGGATTTCCATGAAGAATTCTCCATCCAGCATAAATACCCAACTCATTCATTAAAATAACCAAAGATTCCAAAATTTCTGCCACACCACCACCTTGAGCTGTAGAGTTGATGTTCAAAACGTTTTTTGTAGTAAGCTTTCTTGCTTTTCTAAATAAATCAGAAAACATTTTATCACCAATGATGTCACGATAATCATCAATATCATGCATATTACTACATTCCTCCTCTAATTTATCCTGACAGCTAAAGACGTTTTAGTTTTTCCAGGATATTATTTATTTCCAAAATTTCATTCGGAGCAATTTTTTTTAGCATATTTTTTATTATATCAAGGGAGAGAGCTGAAAAAAAGTCTTTTTTGGATTTTCCCTTTATTGTGTTTTTAAAGAATTCTGAAAAAACAAACAATCCTGATGATTCAAAAGTTGCCATGGCACCGCTTTTTTCTTTGACTTCCAACCGCTTCTTTTCTCTCAAGAATATAAAAAAACGGAATAATTCGCCTGACTTCATGGCCAAAATATTTTCCGTATGTTCCTCGGGGTTTTGTGAGTGCCAAAAAAGAATAAAATAATTTAAAACACGAAATAATTCAGCGGTGTTTTTCCCTTCAATAATCCACAAAGGAAGATAATATTTTGGCCTTGCTATGATTAAATCTTCCTTATTGAAAACTTCATCCCGATTACAATACAGGATTGATTCAACAGGAAATCTAATTGAAGTTGCTTGAAAATGTTCATGGGCTTCTATGGAGGCACCCGCCAATCCATTATAGATAATACGAAAATTACCATCTGTTTGATTTAAGAAATCTGCCATAATTGAAAATATTTTTTTACGATATTTTTGAGGTCGATGCTTTTTGTGAAAGATGGTAAAATGATTATCGGTAATCGACGCAAAATTAGCACCGATATAAAACTCTTCTCCACTCAATTTTAAAGGAAGAACGATTTCTTTAGGATTTTGAAGTTCAATATTCTTTTTACAAAGATAGCAGGGCTTACCCTGCAAATCTTTATGAATAAGTTTCTCTTCATCAATACACTTTTCTATTATGCCTCTTTCGATCAGTAATTGATGGTTTTTCCTCAATGCTCTTTCCGGATTCCATTGCACGATGAATCGGATTTGTGTCGTTGGATCATAAAAGGTCTTCTTGTTTAAATTTCCTGAATATTTAAGAGGATTCGAAAGAATAAACCCACTATTGAGTTGCTGTTGATATAAAACAATTAACACCAGGCCTAAATGATATTTTTTCCAAAGAAAATAAATGTCTTTTAATATTCTTTTTTTTTCCGTTACTTTAGAGTGAGCAATTTCCTTGCATAGATTTAAATCGGCAGCATTTATTTTAGATAACTGATTTGGTATTAAATTAAAAAACATGCTTTCCATTCTTATGGTCCTTCTCAATTTCCAACAATAACTTAAAATTATCTTAATTTTTAATTTAATTTTGATTTAATCGATGATATATTTCCTTGACATATTTATAAGTTATTTATATTATTTTAACAGCAATGTCAAGAAAGAATAAAGGGGAAAGAATAGTATATGCCTGATAATCATCTAAAAGCAATCATATTCCAATTAACTCATGGTCATCAATCCAAATTACGTTATCAGCAATTTATAACTTTTGTGAAACATCTGAACCGGCCTGATATAAAAATTGGATTGATTTTGCCAGATCAGGCAAATTATATCTCTGAAGCAAACAATGATCCTCTTATGCAAGCTGCTTTAAGCCTCGGGGTGCCCCCTTCAAAAACGATGATTTTTCTATCTACAGAAGAACATATCCAAATTGGCAGAGATAATGGTTTTGCCTTAATTGTCGGTTGGCAATCTACTTCAAAAAAAAATGATAGGTTATATAAAATGGGCGCAGATATACTTATTAAAGAACTTACTTTTTTAAGTCAGGGATGGATTGATGACTGGTTTAACCGTCTCCCTCCACATTTTTTTCAGTCAAAAAATGTTCTTCCGACTAAAATAAAATATTTAACTATGAATCCCAATTATCTTTACGGCGGAACGGAAATCATAAGCAAAAAAGGGAAACCGGTCTTTTTTTTCGATTATGATGGAACATTGACACCCATTGTTGAAAAACCAAGCTTATCCAAACTTGATCCAGTCATGAAAGACATGCTTTTTCAATTATCAAAAAAACACCATTTAGCAATAGTGAGTGGAAGAGAAATAGATGATTTAATTCATCAGATAGACATTCCAAACATTTTTTATGCCGGTAATCATGGGATGCAGATTGATGGTCCGGAAATTTCTATGACTTTACCTTTGATAGATAAATATTTACCTATTATTCAAAATATCAGTCTTTATCTTGATGAAAAATTATCCTCAATCTCCGGCGTTATCATTGAAAAGAAAATGGCAAGTATAGCTATTCATTACAGGATGGCATCCAGAGAGGATTTTCCTAAAATAAAATCTATACTCAAAACCGCTTTAAAAGGAAATTTAAAGCATATCCGCGTATTGAAAGGTAAAAAAGTATTTGAGTTTTTACCAAATATTAATTGGAACAAAGGAACAGCAGTCCTATGGATAATGAACGCTTTGGGCATTTCCTGGTCCGATCATCAGGTCTATTATCTGGGAGATGACACGACCGATGAAGATGCTTTCCGTATTTTAAAAACCAGAGGAACAGGTATATTGGTTTCGAAAAACGAACAAATATCTACGGCAGATTATCGTCTTTCTTCTTATGAAGAAGTTAAAAAATGGATTAAATGCTTTCTTGATTAGCTCACACAAAAATTTTCTTGATAGAATTACTTTTTTGATAGTTCTTTTAACAGGGACTTTACTTCAATTGAAGAATCAATATTATATTTTGATTTGGATGGCCCCATGCCAACTCTGATAGAATAGGCATAATCCGGTAAAGCTGCAAAAGTATCTTCGTCAGACCAATCATCTCCAATAGCCAAGATAAAATCCCAAGCTTTCTGAGAAATCCAATGATAAGCCGTCAAACCTTTATTAATTCCCATTGGCTTTATTTCAATTACCTTTTCTCCGTGAAGTACCTCCAAATTCAAATTGGATGTCAAATGCAAAAGAGCATCCTTTAATTCAAAAGCTCTTAATTGGCCAAATGTGGGCTCAGTTTGTTTGTAATGCCATACCAAAGAATATTCTTTCTCCTCGACAAATGAACCAGGAGTTCTATCAACATAAAATCTTAACAACGGTTTAACTTGTTCTTTCCATTCATTTCTTAAAGGTTCAACCGTTTCCCATAATCCCTTCTCTTTTCTTAGCCAGGCTCCGTGTTCAGCTATCAATCCAATATGATAATCTTTGAACCACTTCTCCAAAATACCTCTTTCTCTTCCACTAATAATAACGATCTGATTTTTTTTATCGGAAATTAATTTGTTGATTATGTTTAAAATTTCTTCTTCAGGAATAATACGTTTAAATTTATATGAAATATGAATAAGTGTTCCATCATAGTCTAATAAGAATAACCTGTTCTTACTCTTCTGGTAATCTTCGATAATTTTTAACCGCATCTCCGGTGATAACTTTTTAGTGCAAAAATCTTTCTGCTTCTTCTTTACTTTTATCAGGTTATCCTTAAAATCGTCTGCCCATTTCTTGATATTGTAATTTTTTAATCTATTTTGCATAATCCGATTTCTTTTAATTTGTTCTTCTTCTGACATACGCAATGCAAATTTTAAAGCCCAGTAAATTTGTAATTTATTGTTGGGATTTACAATCAAAGCCTCCCCTAATTCATTGGCAGCTCCTGCCATTTCACTTAGAATTAACACCCCTTTTGCATCACTTTTGCTGGCAATAAATTCTTTTGCAACCAAATTCATGCCATCTTTCAAAGGAGTGATCAGGGCAACATCTGATATGTGATATAAGGCAGATAATTCTGAAAACGGAAGAGATCGAAATAAATACCAGATAGGCAACCATCCTAAAGTCCCGTATTTTCCATTGATCTTTCCAATCAGTTCATCAACTTGCTTTTTAAGTTGTTGATACTGATGTACCCCGGTTCTTGAAGGAACAGTTAACATAATCAAAGTCACCTTTTCCACATATTCCGGATTTTCCCGTAAAAAAATTTCATATGCTTCTAAACGTTCTACGATTCCCTTGGTATAATCCATGCGATCGATAGAGAGAATTATTTTTCTTTTGCCTATTTGTTTTCTGATTCTTTCAGCTTCTTTTTGAGTTTTAACATCATGAACCCCTTCGGAAAAGCGATCATAATCAATTCCCATGGGAAACGTATCTACTTTTAAAGTACGATTTTTATAATTCAGGTATCCCATATTGCTTTCATTTCCCATCAAGCGTAATTCAGAATCTAAAAAATTCCGTACATAGTCATAGGTGTGGAAACCAATCAGATCGGCACCTAAAATTCCCTCGATTAAGTCTCGGCGCCAAGGCAGCTGGCGGTATATTTCTTGAGGTGGAAAAGGAATATGCAAGAAGAAACCGATGGTAAGATCGGGTAGTTTCTGTCTCAATAAATGAGGAAGGAGCATTAATTGATAATCGTGAATCCAAATAGTATCTTCTGGTTTTACAATATCTAAAACAGTTTGACAAAATATTTTATTCACTCTTTTATATTGATCCCAAAGTCTATCATCATAAAGAGCATATTGCGAAAAAGAATGAAATAGAGGCCAAATTGTTTTATTGCAAAAACCCTCGTAGTAAGCTTCAATTTGAAATTTAGATAAAAAAACCGGAAAGTTTTTTAATTCTTTTAACTTTTTAATCATCTCCTGTTGGTCATTAGCTTTCATCTTATCCCTGGCTATGCCCGACCAACCAATCCAAAGGCATTCATTGGTTTTATGAAAAGAACTCATACCGGTAGCCAAACCTCCAACGCTGGGAATAAAATCAATTTCGTCTTTATTTTTTTTAACGACGGTTACCGGCAAACGATTAGAAACAATTAATATTCTTTTCATAATTGTACTCGCTTTCGATTAAGTTCGAAATAAAATAAACAAAGTCACCATTTATTTCTAACAATATATTTATATTATATCACACTTCCTAATTTTAACTATTTTCCATCCCGTTTATCAATTGTGCTTGCTTTATTATTCTACTCATTTATCTTGTTATTTCTTCTAATTTATTATTTATAATATATTGATTACTGTATTTCTCAATTTTTATTACATTTTGGAATATGCTATAATTATTTTGTACTTTATTGCTTTAAACATGAATGCAGTAAATTGTTTTTTCATTTCTATGTGCAATCTTCTTTCTATCTTTTAATACCATTGATAAAAATATGTTTTTTCAGAAAGGAAAGATTCTTTTAAAGATTTTATTCTAAATTAAACAAGCTATTAAAATGATTCTACCTATTATAAAAAGGAGGATATTCATGGGTTTTTCATTTATAAAAAAATTTTTTGGTCAAATTGAAGAAAATTCTTCTGATGTTTTGTGGATTTATTCCCAATGTGACAAATGTGGAGAAAAATTTAGAACTTTAGTCAGAAAAAAAAGCGAACTTACCCCTACTTATAAAAATGAAGAACCTTCCTTTTTCATAAAAAAAGAATTGATTGGTTCTTCTTGTCCTAATCGAATTAAATTACACATTACTTTTAATCGTAATTATAAAAAAATATCGGAAAATATTTCGGGCGGCCACTTTATTTCTAAAGAAAATTATATGAAGTGAACTATTACGAGATCATAAAATTTTTAAATTGAAACAGTCATTAAAATATTCAAATTACCTTTACCCTATGCCATTAATCTTGTCCTTTTAGCCAATAATACCATATCTCCAATACCACAATCGATATCTTTGGCAATAACGGGACATTTTGCCCTTAATAAAAAAAACAATGATTTATTTTCTTCGGAAAGCGTTTCATAATTAGCCTGACCTTTACTAATAATTAGTTTTGCTTTCCCATACAATTCGGTGAATTCTTCTGAACAATAATCGAGTAAGGTACCAGGAGCAGCTGTACCATTTGAAATAATTGTAGCAATGTCGTTCATGCCACAAAAAAAAGCATCTTCAGCCAATGCATCATTGATAATAGGATGTTCTTTAACTACGTAAATAACTTTTTTATGGTTATTTTCTACCAGCTCTTCTATTAATAATCTATCAAATACGACTTCACCGGCATTATCGGCTAAATATACAATTTCTTCGACTTCGTTCAATGCTTCTCTGAATTGATGATAATTAAAATGAGCAGACCTATGCAGGTTAACAAAGGAATAATTTCCTTTAAAAAGTTGATCAATTTCTCTTCTAACATTAAAAGAATTTTTAGCACCATAATCGATAATATTCCCCATGATGGAAAAATAGACTGCTGTCAACAAACGATCTTCTGAGGTTTTGATTTCTTGCTTAAGTTTAGGATATATTTTTAATGCTAATAAGTTGCTGTTTTTTTTAATTTGTTTATACGGGTCTTTAGCATCTGATATTTCCCTTACTAAAGCATGAATCTCCTTTGCCATTTCGGGAGGACTGGCAGATAGTGAAAATGTTGGCATTAGTCGTGATACTTCATCCATTATTTCTTTTTGTATATTTTTATCTACCCCTGAAAGTTTTGCTGCTTCTAAAGCCTGCTTAAAAAAACAAGGAATACATTCCAGATAAGTCTTCATTTATTTTCGTTAGCTCCTTTGATTGTATATCTATAAACCATTATCTCTTCCCTATATATCTACCTAATCCGAAATAAACACCATGAGTATAAAACAAGGGATCCAATTGCCCTTTCTGTTTGACCAGATTTTTTAGATAAAGTTCTTGATTAATTGATACAGACATGACTTCTCCAATAAGAACAACCCTTGTTTTATTTATTTCACATATATCCACTAATTTACATTCAAAATGACTTTTACATTCTGAAATGAGGGATGGTTTTACCCGAAAAGCCTTCATTGGTGTTAATTTAGTTTTTTCGAATTCATCGATATCAGCCGGAAATTTTACTGCTGAAAGATTCACTTTCTCTAATAGCGCAGATGAAGGTACATTAAGAACAAACTCCCCTGTATCTACGATATTTTGATAAGTATCCCTCCTTTTATCCGAACCAACAGCATAAGTAAGAGGCTGATAGGAAACTGGCATAACCATTCCATAAGGAGCAATATTGTTGATACCTTTTTCGTTGATAGTAGAAATCAAAAATACAGGAACACAAGGAGAAGCTACCGGTGAATCCCCTAAAGGGATTTCAACTTTTTTCATTTCTTTCTCCTTAATTAGACTATAAAACCATTTTTATTTATTCAATCATTGTCTAGTTTTCTTTTATTATTTTATATTTATTTTTAATTAAATATTTTTCTAATAAAATAGAAGTGATAATAACCAAAGGCAGGGAAACCAATAATCTGATCATGCTGAATTTTATACCCAGAAAGGAAATTTCAAATAAAGTCATGGGGATTCTACAAATGGCAGCAGCACCGATATAGGTAAAGATAATGCTCAACCTGGCACCTTTATTTAATAAAGAAAAAGCAACCGGTAAAGCAACGATCAATCCTCCGGCAATTGTACCCGCAAAGAGAATGATCCAGACATATGCCATCAAACCGGTTTCTTCGCCTAAATGTTTTTCAATCAATTCTCTTTTTACCCATACTTCAAACAAGCCAACTAATATAAAAGCACATGGAAGGATTTTTATCATATAGGTTAAAAAAGACGTTAAATGGAGCGCAATTTTTTTTCCGGGTGTAAATCCGACAATAAAAGAGACCAGCAAAAAAAGAGAATACAAACCCACTAAAATAATTTTTATTTTATCACTTTTTTTCATTATAATATTTCTCCAAAAAATAGACCCGTTGTCAATGCGATAATTATCGCAATCAATAAACTTATGATATTTCTTATCACGGTCACTTTGCTTCCAAAATATTCTCTTTCAATGGGAAAGGTAATAATTCCTACCATCATTAAGGTCGTGGTAAATGCAGATATAACCATATACGAAACACCTTTGGTCAATAAAATGCCAGACAAAGGAAATGCTACAAATCCGGGCATAATTGTGATTGAACCAATGAGCGATGCCAGGAATATGCTCAAAACCTTATTATTATTAGCAAGATATCGTGAAATCACTTCATCAGGAAAAATAAAAAGGATGATTGAGACAAATATTAACATTACAATAAAAGCGGGAGCAATTTTTTTAAATTTTTTCCATGCAACTCGAATTGCTTTATAGGTTTTTTGTTTATCAATAATAAAAGATACAATCAAAATGATACTGGTCAACAGGTAGGTCACGAGCATATTCATTCTCCTTTTTATATTCCTAATTGCTCATTAATTGTCCCATCAGGGAGCATATTATCAGGATGATATTTACCCTCGGCTTCCATTTTTCTCCGGACACATAGATAATAATTCCCCTTACAATAGTTATCAATCCATTTTTTCTCTAATTTACCTTTTTCCAAAAATCTTTTCATAGGACAAATATCATACCATATACAAATATCCTTTTTCATAGAACAAATACCTTTAAAACTAAAAATATTTTTATTATGTTTGCATTTTGTTTGATAAATTAATTGAATGTCCGGGCATTCGGACTCACCTAATCCGAATTATCTATTAATGTTTTAGTGTTTATTCATTTTCTGTCCAATAGACAAAATAAACCAACATTGAGTCATATCATCTCAATATATAAAAAACACGAATAATGAAACAGTTTGTATCATTCTTGACCGTTAAAAAATAGAAAATCTCTATTCAATCTTTTCTGCTTTTTTTTATAAAATAAGAGAAACTTATTAAAAAATTTAATTTATCGTTTTATTTTATTTGATTGATAATCGATTCAACTACTTTATTAAAAATTTGCGCAGTTTCCGTGTCTTTGTACTGACAGATATAGGGCTTTCCTTCATCTGCTGCGATAACAATATTTAAGTCGATAGGCACTTTACCCAGGAAGGTTAACTTAAATTCCTGAGCTGCTTTTTCACCGCCACCCGATTTAAATAAATCAATATTTTTGCCGCAATGAGGACACTTTAATCCACTCATATTCTCGACAATTCCCAAAATAGGTATCTTTAAATTTTTTAGAAAATTCACACATTTACGTGAATCCAATAAGGCTACACTTTGTGGCGTAGTAACAATAACGCCTCCTTCTAATTCAGGAATAAGTTGGCAAATCGATAAAGGCTCATCCCCGGTCCCTGGAGGAGAGTCAATAATCAGGTAATCCAGGTTTCCCCAATTGACTTCTCCTAAAAACTGTTTTAAGGCCATCATTTTTAAAGGCCCTCTCCAAATAAGAGGAGCATCAGATGTCTCAATCAATGAAGCCATTGACACAGCAAATAAGTTTGAAGTAACACCCATTGGGATAATTCCCTCTGAACTTCCTTGTAACCTTTTACCTTCAAAGCCTAACATCTTAGCAACTGATGGTCCATGTAGATCAGCATCTAAAATCCCAACTTTATAACCTTTTTCGCTTAGAGAACAGGCCAAATTAACAGCTACGGAGCTCTTTCCTACTCCCCCCTTATTGGAAAGCACTAAAATTTTATGCTTTATTTTTGACATATTATCTTTAAGTTTTTCATCAAGAATATCTTTTTCTTTTTTCTCCGGATTATTACAACTTTCTGATTCATTACAGCTTTCGCAATTCATATCACAATTCTCAGTCATTTTTTCCTCCTATTTTTCCTATTAAATAAAAATATAACAAAGAGACAAATAGAAAATCTTCCATAGATTGCTATTAGCCTTTTGTTATTTTCAATAATTAATTATAACTTCTTTTTCCAAATATCAGTGTGCCAATCCTTATTATATTCGCTTTTTCTTCAATTGCAATTTTAAAGGAATTTGTCATTCCCATAGAGAGGTATTTCATTTCTACATTGGGCAATTTATATGATTTTATTTTATCAAAAATCCTTTTTGTTTCTCTGAAATAGGATCGTGAATCTTCTGGATTTCCAAAAGGAGGACCCATAGTCATCAAACCCATGACTTTCAGGTGGGACAAAGAAGAAATACTTTTTATCAACTCCAATGCTTTTTCCGGAAATACACCCGTTTTTTGTTCTTCTCTCCCGCTATTGATTTCAATGAGCACAGGCATGGTTTTTGATATTTGGCAACATCTTTTGTTTATTTCCAAAGCAAGCGAAATTGAGTCTACAGTTTCAATCATATCAAATATTTTAACTGCCTTCTTTACCTTATTCTTTTGTAAATGTCCGATAAAATGCCATTTTACTTTATTTCCAATATCATTGAATGCTTTTTCAGCTTCCTGAATATAATTCTCTCCAATGATTCTTACCCCAGCTCTGATGGCATCTTCTATTTCATTTGAAGTCCTGGTTTTAGCAGCGGCAACTAATCGGATATTTTCCGGTAATTTTTTTAAAATCTCCCTAACATTTTTTTCAATATTTGTCATATAAGCCCATTTCCTTGCAGTATTTTTTATGAAATGCAGTAACAGATTGTAAAAACATGTTCACCTATTTTAATAGAGTTATTCTACTATTACCTTCTCCAAAATACAATGAAAATCATTTGTGAAAACCATTAAAGATACATATAATTTTTACATGTTATTTAATTGTGTGTATTAGTATTCATTAAAGACATCTATTTTTTAAACTTTCTCAAGTAAAATTTCTTCCCTTCGTAACTTGATTCAATGAGTTTGTTTTGCTGAATGAGCTCATCAATAATAGTCCAATCAGAATTTGCCCGTTTTAAAAAGTCCTGAAGTGCGTCTTCTCTCATTGGATGAACTGATGTAATGCTCAAAATATCACTTCTTACTTCTCCGGTAAAAGCAAACGCATTTCCTTCGTATCCAATCAAATATTCTACCTGTTTTACCTTTTTCTTGAGAATATAATAACTCTGATTAATCTTTTCTTCAGAAGGAGACTGGACCCAACTATCCAGCGGCGGCCTGATAGGTAAAGACAGGTACGAACAAGCAGGTTTTACTTCTTCTAAAAAATCAGCAATTCCATCCATATTTTTACTATGTTCATTCACGCCTTGAATTAGCATGGTTTCAGTAATCAGCTTTCCTTTAAATTCCCCGGCAAATACTAATATACCTTCCAAAATGGATTTTAAATTTAGTTTTCTATGTGGACGATTCACCCTCCGCCAAATACTTTCTTCGACCGAATCAATTTTTAAAGAGACTAGATCTGCTTCCATTAGATTATCTCTTATTTCTTTTTTATCAATGAGAGATGAATTGCTGATGACTGCAGTTTTTACTCCCAAAGATTTCATCAGCTTGATTTCCTGGCCTAAATTAATATCCAAGGTAGGCTCTCCATCTGAAACAAAAGTCAGGTAATCAATTGATTCATTTTTTTCAATGCTTTTATCCACTTTATCCCTCACTTCATTATAAATTTGTGAAGGATGATAAAAGCTTTGCGGATCGATAATCATTCGAGTTGTTTTCCCGACTTGACAATAAACACATGAATAACTGCAAATTTTGGGGGGGATATTGTTGATACCTAAACTTCGACCTAAACGCCTTGAGGGAATGGGTCCAAAACTAATCATAATCTCTCCTTGAGTTAATTTTTTTCAATACAGAATAAGTTAAGTGAGTATTTCACATTTTCTTTGATTCTTCGTTAATTTTATGGGTCATTGCTAATTAATTAATTGACTTAATTTTTCCCATAAATCTTTGATTTCTTGCGTCATTGAATTTTTACCATATTCTACAACAGGTAATCCATTGACCATAGCCTCAGTTATTACATTGTCGAAATGGATTTTTGCTATAACAGTTATATTATGTTCTCCGCACCATTTTTCTATCATTAATGAATTTTTTAAATTAATATTAAATTTATTGATAACTACTGTCATCGCTATACCAAAGTGTTTGCCTACCTTTATAACTCTTTGCAAATCATGCAAACCAGAAAGCGTAGGCTCAGTGACTATAACTGCTAAATCTGCTCCGGTAAGCGTTGCTATCAAGGGACAACCAATTCCAGGTGGTCCATCCACTATAATTAATGACAAATGATTTTTTTCAGCAATTGTCTGGGCATTCTGTCGCACCAAAGTCACAAGTTTTCCCGAATTTTCTTCTGCAATCCCAAGTCGGGCATGAACCAATGGTCCGTATTTTGTTTTGGATACATACCATTCTCCACAATGGTTTTCTTCCATTTTAATTGCCTGCACAGGACAAACCCTGGAACATAAACCACATCCCTCGCAAGACACCAAATCAATGGTGACTTGACCATTAACAGTTTTGATTGCATCAAAACGGCAGACTTCCTGACATCGCCCGCAATTAGTACATATTTCCACATTCATATTAGGAATAGTGCCGGCGTAAAATTGGTGAGTTTCTTTTATTTCCGGATGAAGTAAAAGATAAAGATTGGATGCATCTACATCGCAATCCGCCATTACCTTATTCTTTGCCAAAGAAGCCATACTAGCCGTAATAACAGTCTTTCCTGTTCCACCCTTACCGCTGATAACTACGATTTCTTTCATTTAAACTACCTCAATTCTCATCATTGCAGAGCCATAAGAACATTTTCATCAGGATCTGCCTACTATTTCTTCGTTTGGATGATTCCCTTTTCAACTCTTTCATTCTCTTTTATAATTTTCTGTATAAGTTGTACAAATTTATTTTCATAAATGGAACTTATTTGCACAATCGGAATTCCTTTAGAATAAGAAACGGCAATTTCTCTATCCAGTGGTATAGAAAGCAATATAGGAATATTATTTTCCTTGCAATAATCTTCCACTTTATGATCACCAACATCACATTTATTTAGAACAACACCATGAGGAATTTTGAGTTTTTTCAAAACATCCACTGCTAACATCAAATCATGTAACCCAAAGGGAGTTGGTTCAGTAACCAGTATGGTATATTCACTTTCCTTTATAGATTCAATGACTGGACAGGATGTTCCAGGAGGTGCATCGATTAAAGTCACTGTATTTTTTTCATTTTTTATTTTCTTTTTAATTTCCCTGATAATGGGCGGAGCCATGGGTTCTCCAATATTTAAACGGCCGTGCACAAAGTGAATTGATTCAGCTTTGCCCTCTTCTAAAATTCCTATTTCTTTTCCTACTTCACGAATTGCCTTTTCCGGACAAAATAATGTACAAGCTCCACATCCATGACATAAACCTGGAAATACCAATACCTTGTTCTTGGTTACTGCGATGGCATTATATTCACATACTTCCGCACATTTTCCACAATGATTACATTTTGTTTCAATAATTTTTGGAATAGCGATATTCACTGATTTAACATTCGATATTTTAGGCTTTAAAAATAAATGGGCGTTAGGTTCTTCGACATCACAATCCACATACTGAACACTTCTTTTTTTATCCTTAGTCAATGCCAAAGCCAGATTAACTGCAACAGTCGTTTTGCCGGTCCCGCCTTTTCCACTTGCTACTGAAATGATCATTTAGCTCTATCCTTCCCTTTGCTCTTACTGTCTTACCATTGTAGTATTACATTTAGGACACTTAATACTGGTGCAGGGAGTCCCGACTTGGTGAGATACTACCGTTCCACAATTAGGGCAAACACAATGACCACCTACACCAACGCCTCCGCCACCACGACGTCCTTGTCCCGAACCTCTTCCTAGTCCTCGTCCGGTTCCCGGGCCCTGACCGCTCGGTCCTGTTCCATCTCCTCTAGGCATATTTACACTCCTTTCTATGATTGAATAATCAATTGACTGTTCTTTATCGAATATTTAGCCAATGTTACTTTTATCATTTATTCATATTCTCATTATTCTTAAAACATTTTCCCTTCAACATCAATGATGTTCTTCATTAGGGTGGTCACATTCTTCTTTATCCAAGCCATATCCCTTTCCTATGCCTGGTTTACATGAAGACTCTCCCGCCTCCAGTTTTCCCTGAATAAATTTTTGGATAACTTCAGTAACTTTACCTGTTACACCAACCATGGGAGTAATTTCTTTTTCCGCAAACAAACTTTGAGCTCGCATCCCCATTCCCCCACAAATAATGATCGTTGCACCGCGTTCTGCCAAAAATTGGGGCAAAAAGCCTGGATGATGACCTGGATTACTAATTTCTTCTACTTTTAACACTTTCCCATCTATTATTTCAGCTATTGTAAAAGAAGGACATCTTCCAAAATGTGCTGAAACAAATCCTGAATCAGTAGAAATTGCTATTTTCATTTCTAAACTCCGTTCTTTTTCTTTTTATTGCATTCCGGAATGCGCAGAAGTACTGGCTCCGGAAATCTTTTGATATTGACCTGATTTATATTTGTCTATGACTTCTTGTATGGTCCCTTTAACTCCTGCGACAATTTCTATTCCTGCAGCATTTAATGTTTGAAATGCGTTGGGACCACAATTGCCGGTTAATACTGTCTTAACTCCCCTATCAGCCATCATTTGTCCTGATTGAATTCCTACGCCTCCCATTCCCTGAGCATTTTTATTTTCTATTGCTTCAAACTGATTTGTATCCAAATCATAAATAATAAAAATACGGCATCTGCCAAATCTCGGATCGACCTTGTCATTTAAATCTTTTCCCATTGATGTAATTGCAATTTTCATCTCTTGACCTCCTGTTTAATATGCATTTTAATAATAAATGAATTATAATTTACACTTTTTAATTCTAATTAAATCTATTGTAAAACGGTTAATACCCCTTGTCTCCATGAAAAGAAAACTTTATTGATTCAAATCGCTTAAGTCTCATTGTTTAATGGAAATCCCATTATTACCAATAGACCTTCACCAACAATAAGGAAGCATAATTTTAATCCCATGTTTTATATTCTAGACACCTTTTAATCAGTTCATCCTTTATTTCTACTGCGATTAAGTCGTTATAGACCTTTATATATTTAAATTCAAAAAAGTATAACACTTTTTATATCTTCTATGGGATAAACATAGAAACTTGGTAGAAAGAAAATAATTCCCTTCTACCAAGTTATCAAGGAAAATCATCTATTTCGTTTCATTTTTTTCTAATTCTGCAATACGTTTATTGATGGCTTCCAATTGTTCTTTTAACACATTAGCTTCATTATTTAATGCACCAATTTCTTGTTTTGGTTCTATTGAAGGTTGATAATAGGTACCGCCATAGACTGGAGGATTATAATAGGAAGCAGGATTAACATATCCAAATCCTCTACCAAATCCTCTACCAAATCCTCTACCATAACCTAAGCCAGCCCCCATTCTACCTCCATAAGGATTCGCAAATCCGGGTGTAGCGTAACCTGCGCAATATCCAGCTGCTCTTCCGGTCATTGGACCAAAACCTCTCGGGCCAGTTCCATCTCCTCTTGGCATAATTTTCAACTCCTTTCTATTTTCTTATTTTCACCTTTCATCCATCTTCTATTAAATCATGCGAGTGACAATAATTTATTCCTTAGACGAGCATTTATCGCACAAACCATAGAATTGGACAGTATGGTTTTTTATGTCAAAATTATGTTTTTTAGACAGAATTTTTTCTGTTCTTTTAAAAAGTTCTACTTCTTCATCAATAAAATCTGTATAATTAATTATTCTACCACATTTTGTACATACCAAATGATGATGGTGTACAGGTATTTTAGAACCATGGGTTAATTCATACCTGGCTCGTCCATCGCCAAAATCAAATTTGGCAACCAGTCCCATGTTTACCAGTAATTCCAATGTCCTGTACACAGTAGTAAGTCCAATAGCAGGGTAAATATCATGCACTTTAATATAAATATCTTCTGCGCTTAGATGTCCTTTGGATTCATCTAAAACCTGTAAAATGATCTGCCTCGGAATAGTTACTCTATAACCGCAACCTCTAAGCTCACCATGCCACCATCTTTTAGATCCTTTTCCCCAACCTCTTTGCATAAAATAATTCCTTCTCTTATTGATAATGATTACCATTAACATATTACAATAGATTGTTGTTTTTGTCAAATAATTTCTAAACTTTTCTTATGATAATATTTCATGATAAGGTTGAAAATACGAATAAAAAAATCAGGACAAATCCATAACTTGTCCTGATTATAAACAAATAATTTGATACTTTGCCACATATTACAGACTTACACTGTTCTAATATATAAAACGAGTTATAACTCCTAATGCAACTGCTATGCTAAAGGTAAACGCCATGGTAAATAATGTTCTCTTGCTTCCTATTTCTCTCCATAAAACGGCAATGGTTGCTATGCAGGGAATGTAAAAAATAATAAAAATGGTATAAGTCATGATCTGTGTTGCGGACATTACAGAAATGACATCACTGGTCCCTATGGCTTGAACTAACATTAACATGGAAAGTTCTTTTCGAAGGATACCAAAAACCAGCGTTGTTCCCACGACAATTGGTAAACCAAGCAACAAAGTCAATGGTGAAAAAAATTGATTTATTATTGTATCCAGTTTAAAATATTGCAACAAACTTAAAAGAGTACTCCCGACTATAATCAAAGGCCAAGCAACAAATATGAACTCTTTCATCCTGAGCCATGTTTTAGCCAATACTACTTTTATTGATGGAATATGATATGCAGGAATTTCAAGTATCATTCCTGGTGTCACTTCCGGCAACAAAGAGGAAAGCACTTTCCCCGAAACAACAATAACAATTAAATTTAATATATAAATTGTCAATGCAGCTTGAGGACTGATATAAAAAGCAACTAGAGCAAAAATAATGGTCATTCGGGCAGCGCAGGGAATCATTGTTGAAAGGACAGAAGCAATAAATCGGTCTCTTTCAGATTCTAGAATTCTTGTGGCCAAAATGGCTGGAACAGTACATCCATAACCTAACATAAAAGGTATAATTGCTTTTCCGTGCAAACCGATTTTATGCAAAAATGCATCCAGCAGAAAGGCAATTCGAGGCAGATAACCCAAATCTTCTAAAACAGCCAACCCAAAAAGGAAAGGGAATAGATAAGGAAGCACAATGGCTATCCCTCCCGCCAATCCTTGAATAATACCACTTATAATTGAAAATAATAAGGTCGCCGAATTAATGTTATTTTCCACCAGAGGTATTAAGCGATATAAATAATCCAAGAGCGGTTCTTCTATCATTTGGCCAATCCCAAAAACAGTGTTGAAAAATAAAAACATAATTAATCCCAAAAATATGTAACCAAAAAAAGAATGCATCAACACATTATCCAAGTAATCAATGAGACTTTTATGCGGCTTTTGCAACATAACCACAGACTCATAGATATTCATAGACAAATGATGACGTTCCGAAGAAATGACTACGTCAGAATGGCGACCATGCGACTCTTCAAGTAAATTTTGAAAGTATTCTATTTTTTTTAGATTTTTTTTGTCACTCGTTTTTATATTTTCAATAAAATAATTGTCATTTTCTAAATACTTCAACGCAAGAAATCTTCTAGGAGTGTTGGGTTTTGATTTAAATTTCTCATCTTTAATTTGAAAGGATAACTGAGAAACAATGTCTTCTACATCTTTGCTAAACTTTAACTCTTTTCCTGGTTTCTTTGCCATGCCTGTTTGATTGGCTACTGAAAAAAGCTCTTTCACTCCCTTTCCTTTTAAGGCAACCGTTGATACAACCGGCACACCAAGAATTTCTGATAATTTTTGAATATCGATTCGAATACCTTTTCGTTCAGCTTCATCAATCATGTTGAGGCAAACAACCATCGGCAATCTCAATTCTAATAATTGAAGCGTAAGTTCTAAGCTTCTGCTTAACAATGATGCATCAAGTACATTTACCACAACATCAATGTTATTATTTAATAAATACTTTCGGGCTTCGAGTTCTGCAAGATCAAAAGAGGTCAAGGAATAGGTTCCCGGCAAATCTACCAATTCGACCAATTGATCAAATAGTTTAAATTTAGTAGTTTCATATTTTACGGTTTTTCCAGGGAAATTCGAAGTGACTGCTTTATAGCCGGCAACATGATTAAAGATGGTGCTTTTACCAGAATTGGGTTGTCCTAAAAGTGCAATTTTCATACGATGACCTCCACAAAAATTCTACTTGCTATTCCTCTCCCTAATGCAACTTGATTTCCATGAATATTGATTAATATTGGGCCACGCATAATAGCGCTTTTCTTTATTGTAATCATATCTCCGGGATGGATACCCAGACATCCTAAACGTTGTCTAATTCCCCAGCCTCCGGAAACTCTTATCACTTTTACTTTTTGATTTTCTTTTATCGCATCTAAAGTCATGGTCATTATAATCTATACTCCTTATTCAGCCTTAAATTTTAAAAGGATTAATCTTTTATTTTTTGTCTTTATTTCTTAGTTTATCGTTGAGGGGAAATTGACGGACAGTCTTAACAAAATTAAATAGGCATTCAACCGTTTCGGGAGAAACATCATGTTCAATTTTACAAGCATCTTTTTGTGAATTTTTTTCACCAACACCGATTATTTTTAAAAAATCAACAAATAAGTCATGACGCTTTTTAACTTCTCTAGCTAATTTTCTACCTTTTTCCGTGAAGGTAATTCCCCCATATTTTTCATAACAAATAAAATCTTTTTCTTTTAATTTTTTTGTCATTTCCGATACGCTAGGCCTTTTCACATCTAATTTATCTGCGATATCTTTCGATTTAACATATCCTTTATTATTTTGCAAATCCCATATTGCTTCCAAGTAATCTTCCATATTTCTTGTGGCCATAACACATCTTTCCTCTTGTACAAATTTTAAACATATTTAGAATGCTATACTTTAAGAATGCCTATCTTAATTAGGATAGCCTATCTTTTCACATCATAACATATCTATAAAAAAATGCAAGGATTAAAATGATCATAATCCACAATTAATTTTTACAGTTTAATAATTGTAATATCATGTTTCCAAAATCATAAAAAGGATTGTGCTATTATATATTTTTGATTTTTAAATCTTTCTCTAAAATATTTGTTAGCAAAAATATTTCAAAATAAAAAAATAAAGATTGATACTTAATTGAAAATATTTTTAATGCATACCATAATTATCATCGAAATTTTCTTCATTTCTTTTTTAAAAATAAAATGAATATCTATGGAACAAAAAAAGAAGAGATATATTACCATCTCTTCTTTTTTTCATTTATTTAAGTTATTTCCCCATTTAAAAGATTTTTTCCATTCAATATGTCACATCACGCTTCCAAAAATTTAAATAAGATAATTAATTTTTAAAAAAAGATTATCATCTCAATTTCTCTTTATGACGTTTTCTATGATAGTTGATGAGCCTCTTTATTCAATAATTCCACGACTTCCGGAAAATCTATTTTCAATTTTTTGACAGTTTCCAAAGTCGGTACCCCATTAGAATTCCATCCTCTACGTTCATAAACAGTGTCACATAGTGTTTTATATTGGTTTTCACGGTAGGATCTCAATGCCTTTATCTTTTCTACTGTTGTTTTCCCTTCCGGTTCATAATCAACCAATTCTCTCAGCTGTTTATCAAATCTTTCCTGTCGGGATTCATATTCTTCTACGGTTACCGGTCCCATGGCACGATAGGGGATCATATCGTGTTCCCGAGTACCAAAACCCATTTTTATATTGAATACTCTTTGTAAGTTGTGGACTCTTTCTGATTGTGCAATTAATTCCTCCGGGGTAACAGCTTTACCAGTAACTCCTTCGAAAAGCCAGCAGTAGTTTTCTAAATGTTCAGGTACTTTTGCCGCCTGTAATCCATGGTATTTCTTTTTATTGTCTGCCGGTTCGATATCATTCCAGGGTAATTTGCACAAACCCACCAGCGAAAACCAAGTGCGAAACAAAGAAAAATAACGAATAGCTGTTGCTTTGTCCTCAAAAGTAGGAATCTGATTATTGACCTGGTCCATGAAAATCAGCCAGTTTTCATCATGCTGAGGACCTTTATTGGCCATGCCATATCCTCCCTGTTGGGCCAAAGATTCTTTGGTAACATATTCGGAGAATTCCATACCTTTGCACTCCATACCAATATCTTGTAAGAAATTTTTATCGGCACCATATTTATCGATTAAAATATGCTTTGCCTGCCTGATTCCCAATCCTGCAATCTTTCCAAACCCTTCGTTGGCAGCCATTTGATGAATAAGCTCTAAGACGGCTTTACTATTGCCAAAAGTGAGTTCTATTCCTCCGGTAATTTCCTTATTGATAATATTATTTTCATAACATTCCATTAAGAAGGCTATTGTGGTGCTAACCCCAATTGTATCCATACCATAATTATCGCAATAAAAATTTGCTTCTAAAACTAAATCGGGATCAAAACAACCACAATTTCCTGCGAATCCCGCTGCAGTCTCATATTCCGGTCCATCTACTAAAACTTTCTCTCCTTTTAACGGACCTGTCGATAATTCAAATTCATCTACTGCATGTGAGCACCGCATGACACAACCCAGCCAACAGGAATCTCCAGGTTGATTTTGAGTAACAAGATCGTGCCATACTTTATTTTCTACCTTATAGGCGTCTTTATGAGAACCAAATTTATAATTATGGACTGGTAGACAGTCATGACTTTGCATGTGGTCAAGAAGATTTACTGTTCCAGTTTCCCGCATGCCATTCTGCAAATGGTCCAATTCCAATATTTCTTTAGTCAACCTGTGACCTGCTTTGCTGACCAGCTCCGGATTAGCCATATTATTTGAATTTGCGTTAATACCTTCATATTTAATCACGATAGCGGCAATTTTTTTATCACGGAAAACAGTTCCTGTTCCCCCTCGTCCAGCTTGTTTAATTCTTAATTTTTTACGGCGAATATCAAACCAGCTTATATTTAAAATACCCAAATTGGTGTTATTCGCCCCTTTCCCCGAAGAAACAAT
>Ga0272442_10001458_pt1 | contig 36052 bp, 21 predicted proteins | sample SSMForm2O_FD_200262 | JGI IMG/M metagenome (GOLD analysis project Ga0272442, IMG submission 200262) | Marine sediment archaeal communities from Little Sippewissett salt marsh, Falmouth, MA, United States - SSM-Form-2O | ecosystem: Environmental > Aquatic > Marine > Wetlands > Sediment ... | reverse complement strand
AAAACACTCAATCCCCGGCTCGGCATCGTCGGAGGTATCTCCATTCTCGGCACTACCGGTATTGTTGTGCCGTATTCTCATGAAGCCTATAAGCAGTCTATAAGCTGTGCACTTGATGTCGCCCGGGCTATGAATCTTGCAATGGTGGTTTTTTCTACCGGCAGGGGCAGCGAGAAGCTTTCCCGAAGCCTGCTGCCACATATCCCGGAAGCGTCATTTATACTCATGGCCGACTACTTCTCTTTTGCACTCAGTGAGGCGGCAGCACGCGGTATTACAAATGTTGTTATTACCTGTTTTCCCGGGAAGCTTCTTAAAATGGCGTCAGGGGCCGCCTGTACCCATTGCGGCACCTCCTCCGTTGACCTTGCTTTTTTAGCAGGCATTGCTGCAAAGGAAGGATGCGGGGAAATGCTCTCCCGTGACATGGCACATGCCAATACGGTACGTCATGGTTTTTCACTGATGTCCGGGGACTGTGCCGGCAAAACAGCCCGGCATCTGGCACGACTTGTTGCCGACCGGGTGCACAAGGAGACCGGCGGAACAGCAGCGGTCAGACTGCTGGTGTTTTCATACCGCAATGAGGTTTTGCATTCTGATGTGCCGTGATGCGTTATGATTGAAAAATATTTCGCAATGTCATATAAAGGATAATCCTCACAGGCGAAACCCCACGCGCTACATGAGAGGCGGCAAACATGAAAGAATCGATTATTATAATCGGTGCAGGACTCTCACCGGATGACATCTCACCACGGGCATTACGGGCAATAAAGGATGCCGATATCCTGATGGGCGGCAGAAGACAGATTGACTTTTTCCCTGATCATAAGGCTGAAAAAATCATACTGCAAAAAAACATAGCTGAACATCTCACAAGGGTACAAAAAAAAATCCGTGAAAAAAAGACTGCTGTTCTCGCATCCGGTGATCCCAACTTTTTCGGCATTGCAGCGCTCTTTTACAAGGTGTTCGACAGGGACACCATATCGGTTATTCCCAATGCAACTGCTTTTCAGTGGGCTTTTGCCCGCATCAAGGAGCCATGGGATGGCGCACATTTTATCAGCGTTCACGGCAGGGACAGAAGCGTTTTGGAAAACATTATTTTTTCTGCAGGAACCTATGTTGTTTACTGCGATAATAAGAACTCACCGGCAGGTGTTGCCGCCTATCTGGTCGAAAGAAACAGGGCGCTTGGTTCCTGCCGGGCGTGGATTTTTGACGGCCTTGGCGGCAAAGATGAGAAGATCATGGAGGGCAGTCTTAATGCTCTAAAAAAAACGGAAGCTTCACCATTGAGTATGATGATTATAAAAAACACGGCACCTGCTGAAAAAGCATATCCCCCGGGCATTCCCGATGACTTATTTGTCCACACCGGTGGACTGATTACCAAGCGCGATGTCCGTCTCGTCGCACTAAGCCGCCTGCAGCTGCGCAACGGGCTGGTGCTCTGGGACATCGGAGCAGGAAGCGGGTCGCTGTCCATTGAATCGGCAAATATGTTTCCCCACGCCCGTATCTATGCCGTTGAAAAGCACGGCAGGCGGTTCGACCAATTAGAAAAGAATGTACGGATGTTTAACATGTCAAATGTGGTACCCGTTAAGGGCAGTGCCCCGGACATATTATCAGAGCTTCCGAGGCCCGATCGTGTTTTTATCGGCGGAGCCGGGGGCACGCTTGAGCCGATTTTACGTGTGGTAAAGAAAAAAACAAACCCCGGCGGCCATCTTGTTATGAACTGTGTAATGCTTGAGACCCTTTTGACAATCCGCAGTATTCTGAAGACGTGGAAATGGGTATATGACATAAGCGCTGTACAGGTGTCACATCTTTTTTCCGGGAAAGATCCGGAATATTTTAAATCCGAGAACCCCGTGTTTGTTGTCCACGGAAGTAAAGAATAATGCCGGATGCGTAATGTTCGATACCTGAGATATCATTTGAAGGTCAGCCCCCGGCCATTACATGGTTTACCGCGGCTGACAGGCATTTCTTAAATCGACGGGAATATATATGAAGGGAATTGTCTATTTTATCGGAGCAGGTCCCGGCGATCCCGGCTTGCTGACATTAGCAGGCAAGGAAATACTGGAAAAAGCCGATATGGTTGTGTATGCAGGCTCACTGGTAAACAGGAAGATTTTGTCTTTTGCCGGAGAGAATGCACGGATTATCGACAGCTCCTCGCTTACCCTCTCCAACATAATTGATCACATGGTAACGGCTGCCAAAAAGGGTATGACCGTTGCGAGGCTGCATACCGGCGATCCTTCCGTGTACGGTGCGATTGCCGAACAGACAGAGCTGCTTGAGCGGGAGGATATTGCCTTTGTGATAGTGCCCGGTGTCAGTTCTGTTTTTGCGGCCGCAGCTTCACTCAAGATGGAGTATACGCTTCCGGGAATAACGCAGACACTTATTCTTACCAGGAGATCGGGGCGGACCAACGTGCCGGAACAGGAATCGCTCCGGCTTCTTGCGCGACATGGTGCATCTATGGCAATATTTTTAAGCGCGGGCATGATCCGGGAAACAATACATGACCTCATGGACGGTGGCTATAGCAACAGCACGCCGGCAGCCGTTGTTTACCGTGCAAGCTGGCCTGATGAAAAATGTGTTATCGGAACACTGGAAACCATAGCCGACAAAGCAGCCCGGGAAGGCATAGAACGGCAGGCCCTCATACTGGTCGGGGAAGCAGTGGGGAAGCGCGTGGAGAAATTTTCACGGCTTTATGCCCCCGATTTTACCCATGGCTTTCGCACGGAAAAAAACAGAGCAACAGGAACAACGGCAATTGTCGCCCTGACGAGAAGGGGCTGGCACACCGGAAAAAAAATACAGCAGTCACTTGGAGATGCCGAGCTCTTTCTCCCGTCAAAGTTCACGGAAGCTGCACAGGATTCGGGAGTATCATTTTATAACGACGTCGGGGAGATGGTTTTTGATGTTTTTAATCGTTACAGCGGCATTGTTCTTATTATGGCCACAGGAATTGCCGTACGACTGCTCGCACCGCTTTTGCGGTCGAAGTGGAAAGATCCCGCGGTGGTGACCATGGATGATGGGGGCAGAAACATAATCAGTCTGCTTTCAGGCCACTGGGGCGGGGCAAACGATCTTGCCGTAAAGCTTTCCCACGTGCTTGGAGGCAATCCGGTAATAACCACTGAGAGTGATGTTATGGGCTTTCCCGCGATCGACGGGATAATTAAACTCCTGACAGGCGGTGCTGTCCCGGAAAAGACTGATCTGATAAAAACCATCCAAACCATGATTCTCGATGATAACGATGTCGGGTTCTATCCAAAGGAGCTGCGGCTGGTGCCGAAAATGGAAGGACATCCGAACATACATTTTTTTGACTCAATTGAGGCGCTGGTTTGCTCTCCCTGTGGTGCCGGAGTTATTGTTTCTCATCTTGCAGCACTTCCTGTAAAAACGCATGATCATCTGCTGATTATTGCGCCGAAGGATCTTGTCGTGGGTATCGGATGCCATAAAGGGACTTCGGCAGAAGAAATTGAAGCATGTGTTCATGAAGTTTTTCTTGAGCGGAACCTGTCCGTCGGGTCAATTGGCAGGATCTGTTCGATTGAACACAAACGTGAGGAAAAGGGCCTTGTTTCGTTTGCACGATCATGTAATGTGCCGGTGCAGTTCTTCAGCTCCCGGGAGATAAACACTGTTCATGTACCTTCCCCGGTTTCGGAGGGTGCGTCCCGTGCTATGGGAGTGCATGGGGTGGCAGAACCCTGTGCAGTTCTTGGTGCAGATGGAGGTAAATTGCTGACATTTAAGAAAAAAATGAAAAATGTTACCATTGCAGTTGCACATATACCGCTGCAGCAGTTTCTAACCAAGTTGGGGGTAGATTAAATGGACGATCAAAAAGGACATCTTTTTGTAGTGGGTATCGGCCCGGGCAACCTTGAGGAAATGACGGGACGTGTCAGACAGGCTCTGGAACAATGCGAAGTGGTTGTGGGGTATCAGCGCTATATCGATCTGATACGTCCGCTGATTGACGGCAAAGTAGTCATCGAAAGCGGCATGGGTAAGGAGCAAGACCGGTGTGCTGCTGCCCTCAGAGAGGCACTGACCGGGAAAAAGGTTGCTCTTGTTTCCAGCGGCGATGCCGGCATTTACGGCATGGCAGGTATTGTGCTTGAGATCGCACAGAAAAAAGGCATAGAAGATACCGGTGCGATTGAAATTGTCCCGGGAGTCCCCGGGTTTGTCGCCGCCGCCAGCCTGGTCGGGGCACCCCTTATGAATGATTTTGCGTCAGTATCATTGAGCGACATCCTGACGCCCTGGGAGACGATAGAAAGAAGGCTCGCGGCAGCAGCGTCAGGTGACTTTGTAACCTGCCTGTATAATCCAAAAAGCGCAAAGCGGGTTCGACAGATTGTGCTGGCGCGTGATATTTTTCTTCGTTTTCGGGACAAAGAAACCCCCTGCGCTGTTGTGAGAAACGCCGCACGGCCTTCCCAGAAAGTTATTACGACCACCCTTGAAGATATGCCGTTTGCTGATATCGATATGATGTGTATTGTTATTATCGGCAACAGCGACACAAAAGCTGCAGGCAATTGGCTGATTACGTCGCGGGGCTATGCGATTAAAGGAGGTGTATGACACCGGCACTCATGTTTCTCGGCACTGCCTCAGAAAGCGGTAAAAGCATAATGACGGCTGCCTTTTGCAGGATACTGCAGCGAAAGGGTGTCCGGGTTGCTCCTTTTAAGTCCCAAAACATGGCACTTAACTCAGGCGTTACCCCTGACGGCAGGGAGATGGGGCGTGCTCAGATTGTTCAGGCCGAAGCAGCCGGGATACCCCCCGATGTTGACATGAATCCCGTCCTGCTGAAGCCGACTTCAGACAAGGCAAGCCAGATTATCGTGCACGGCGTTGTCAGGGATACCATGGATGCCGCCGGCTATTACCGGGAGAAGATAAACCTCTGGCCCGCGGTTACCCGGAGCTATGACCGGCTTGCAAAAAAGTATGACGTGATCATTCTTGAAGGTGCCGGAAGTCCGGTTGAGATTAACCTGAAGGAAAACGACATTGTAAACATGGCCATGGCCGACTATGCCGACGCCCGTGTTATACTTGTTGCCGATATCGACCGGGGAGGTGTGTTTGCTTCCATAGTGGGAACGGTTGAACTTCTTGAACCTAAAGAACGCGAGCGTTTAATCGGTTTTGTTATCAATAAATTCCGGGGTGATGCCGGCCTGTTTCAAAGCGGCGTTGCGTATATCAGACAGAGGACCGGATTTCCCGTGCTGGGTGTTGTACCACACATCCGTGACCTGTACCTGCCCGGTGAGGACTCGGTAGCTCTGGACGGAAAGAACGAGAGTTCCGGTGATATATCTGCTCCTGTTTCTGTTTGTATTATCAGGCTGCCGCACATAGCCAACTATACCGATTTTGACGCTCTGGAGGCAGATCCCCGGTTCAGGGTGACCTATACAGAGACGCCGGGAGAAATTGAGCGGCATAACACGGTTATAATTCCCGGCAGCAAAAATGTTTTTTTTGATTACCGCTTTCTGGAGACGCGAGGGTTTACACAAACGCTTTACCGCTATCGTTCCCAAGGCGGACGGATTGTCGGGGTCTGCGGCGGCTACCAGATGCTGGGCAGATCAATCCGTGACCCGCATGGTGTAGAATCACATGAGCGTGAAATCAATGGTATGGGGCTGCTGCCCGTTGTTTCCGAAATGCAGAAACGCAAGGTTACTGAGCGCGTGCAGGGGGGGTTCTGTTTTCCGGGTGAAAAAGCTCACATACCGTATGCAGGGTATGAGATTCACATGGGCAGGACAGCGGTTGCCGACAGACAGGATATCTGTTTTCTAACATCCGGCAGCACAGAGGAGGCTCTGACTGCCGTTGCATCACCTGATGGTAAGGTGCTTGGGATGTATGTACACGGGATTTTCGATAGCGACGGTATGCGGGACGGATTTATCCGCTGGGTTGCCGGGGAAGATACATCCCACGCAGCGTCGAGTTTTTCCTATACATGTTTCAAGGAAAACAATTTTAACAGGCTGGCCGACGTTGTGGAGGCGCATGTTGATGTGCATTCAATTATGGAAGCAGTCGGCATAGATAAATCCTGACAGTCCTGCAGATAGTAATTCTTATGGTCATTGCGAGCCGAAGGCGAAGCAATCTCATCGTGAGAGTACACGAAAAAGCGACCGTTCGGCCCTAAGCTTACAGCCGAAGGGGATTGCCGCGTCGCTCCGCTCCTCGCAATGACCCTCTCGGAGCCTTTCCGGGACTGTCTCAATCTGAAAGGAAAAAGGACTCTATGAAAGACAGTGCAATCGTTCTGGCCGCATTCGGAACCGCTACGACAGCCCGGGATACCTATGCGTTTTTTGAACAAGAAATTGTTCGGCAGTTTCCCGGCACGGATGTTTTCTGGACATTTACCTCGAAGATGCTTCGCAGCACGATGCGGAGCAGGGGAACGGTTTGGAAGAGCCCTGAGCAGATATTTGATGAGCTCAGCGCCGGGGGGTATGCCCGTGCCGTTATTCAATCTCTCCACATTGTGCCGGGAAAAGAATTCGAAAAGATACGGGATGCCGCATGCAGCTTTCCCCTTGAAACAGCAGTGAGCATGCCCCTGCTGTCCGTCAGAGAGGACTGCAACATCGTTCTAGAGGCACTTTCAGACACCATCCCGGACCCTGAAGAATGGATTACCGTATTTGTGGGGCACGGTTCTGAGCACGACAGAGCCGAAGCCCTCTATAAGGACTTTGATGAGTGCGTTCACGCACGGTTCCCCAGGAATGTATATACCGCAATGATTGAGGGGATACCTGCCTGGGAAGAGACCCGTAGAACAATAGAAGAAAATCCCCTGCGGCGAGTTAAATTTATTCCTTTGATGTTTGTTGCCGGCGATCATATAAAAAACGATGTCCTGGGAGATGACGGTGCGTCGTGGAAAACACAGCTCGACGGTTTCGAGGTCGACGGGAATGAACGGGGCATGGGATATAACCCCAGGATAATTGCACTGTATGTGGACCGGTTGAAAAAGGCGCTGGAAAGCACGGGTGTTTAGAAGAAAGGAGACAGGGTCAGAAGACAGAATCCGGGAGATAGAATCCAGAATAAAACAGCCGGCGATAAAGTTTTTCTGGATTGGGCGTTTCGGCACAAAACGCATCGAATGGTTAATACACTTAAAGAGTTAAATAAACAGAATAAAGAATCGAAAAACAAGGGTTTTCACTATAGCTAGATTGCGAAAAAATATTTTTTGATTCTTGCTTCTGACTCCTGAGTTCTGAATTCTGTTTTTTTTACGATGTTCCGTTAAATGTTATTGGAAGAGCTTCAACGTTCCAGATATCCTGAAGGTACTGCATGATTGTCCGATCGCTGGAAAATTTACCACACCGGGCAACATTGAGTATCGACATCCGCGTCCAGCGCTCTTTATCACAATATGCCTCATCAACGTTCCTCTGCGCCGCAATATAGGCATCAAAGTCTGCCATAAGAAAGTACTCGTCACGGGAGACGAGTTCATCATAAATAGACCTGAAAAGACCGCCTTCGTTTTTACAGAAAACGTCGGTCTTTAACAGGTGCAGGGTCTGCTGCAGAAGCGGTGACGTATCTATGAATGCCTTTGGGTTGTATTGGTGCTGCTTCATGTCTGCTACCTGCCGTGCGGTGAGTCCGAAAATAAAGATATTTTCATCCCCCACCTCCTCAAGAATCTCCACGTTGGCCCCATCAAGCGTGCCGATGGTAACGGCTCCGTTCAAAGCAAACTTCATGTTGCCCGTTCCTGATGCCTCCATACCGGCCGTTGATATCTGCTCTGAAAGGTCAGCGCCGGGTATAAGCTGTTCGGCAAGAGAGACACGATAGTTAGGCAGAAAATAAATCCGGAGAAAGCTATTTACCGACTGATCATTGTTTACAACGGCGGCAATGTTGTTGATCAGTTTTATGATGAGCTTGGCTTTTTCATAGCCCGGTGCAGCCTTACCACCGATGATACAGGTGCGCGGAACTTTGGCGGAAGAAGGATCGTGTTTTATGGTAATGTATTGAGCAATGATGTAGAGGGCAAAAAGCAGCTGCCGCTTGTATTCATGCATACGTTTTACCTGTACGTCGAACATCATGGCAGGGTGGAGTTCAACCCATTCCTCGCTCCAGATAGTGTTGGAAAGGCGCTTTTTACATGAGAACTTGACATCCCGCCAGCTTTTTCGGAACTGGCCGTCATCGGCAAATTTTTCAAGGGTACGCAGTTTTTCCAGGTCTTTAATCCAATCCTCACCGATGGCCTCGGTGATCAGGTGTGACAGGGAGGGGTTTGCTACGCGAATCCAGCGACGCGGGGTGATGCCGTTCGTTTTATTGTTGAATTTCTCCGGCCATAGTTCATAAAAATCTTTAAGAATGGTTTCCCTGATCAGGCGGGAATGGAGTTCCGCAACACCATTCACCGAATAGGCGGCAATGGTTGCAAGGTAGGCCATTCTGATGCGCTTTTCACCATCTTCTGCAATAACCGACATGCGGTTGATCCGGGCACTGTCTTCCGGAAACCTTGCAGCGACATCTTTGAGGAAATTGAAGTTAATCATGTTGATAATCTGGACATGACGGGGGAGTATTTTCTCCAGCAGCGCTACCGGCCATTCTTCGAGTGCTTCAGGAAGAACCGTATGATTTGTATAGCCGAATACTTTTGTAGTGATTTTCCACGCACTATCCCACCCCATTGCCTCATCGTCAATGAGCAGTCTCATGAGTTCAGGAATGGCAAGGGCGGGATGCGTATCGTTTAACTGTATGGCCACCTTATCCGGCAAATTTTCAAGATTACTGTTTTCCACCTTAAAGCGCCTGATGATGTCCTGCATCGAGGCAGAAACCAGGAGGTACTCCTGTTTGAGGCGGAGTTCCTTACCTTCAAAAAAGTTATCATTCGGGTACAGTACCTTCGTAATATTTTCACTGAGAAATTTGTTCTCGCAGGCGGCTATGTAGTCCCCGACATTAAAATATTCAAAATTGAAATCCTCGCTTGCCTTTGCCGACCAGAGACGAAGGGTATTGACGTTGTTCGTCATGAATCCCGGTATCGGAGTATCATAGGCAACGGCAACCACCTCTTCCCCGGCGATCCAGGTGGTCTTCTTTTTGCCGAAGGCGCTGGTGGTGGTTTCAATAGTGCCGCCGAAGCGGACCTTGAAGTTATACTCCGGACGCTCTATTTCCCAGGGGTTGGGGCGCGCAAGCCAGTTGTCGGCTAGTTCAATCTGCCTGCCGTTCACGATCCGTTGATGAAACAGGCCGTAATCATAGCGTATGCCGTAGCCCTGGGAAGGGATTGATAATGTCGCCAGGGAATCGAGAAAGCATGCGGCAAGCCTGCCCAGCCCTCCGTTGCCCAGCCCCGCGTCAACCTCGTAGTTTCTGATCGTCTCCAGATCCATGCCGAGTTCATGCAAAGCCTTTCGGCACACATCATAGAGATTGAGGTTGATGAGGCTGTTTTCAAGAGACTTGCCTAAAAGGTATTCCATAGACAGATAATAGACACGCCTGCAATTCTCGTTGTGATATGTCTGCTGTGTTGTAATCCAGCGCTCAACCAGACGCTCCACAACTGCATACGCGGTGCTGAGAAAACGATCATATTCTGTAGCAGTATACTGGTCCTTTGCAAGCCGGTATTCAAGGTTGCTCAAAATAGATGTCTTGAATGACTCCGTGTCGTTGCCTTTGAAGTGGTGCTGCCAATTTTGTTTGGTTACCGGCATACTCGTGCTCCTACACGTATTTTTGATTGTAAACAAACGGACGTAAAGAGTCCGGTTTTGGATTACGGCCGAAAGCCGAAAATCCACGATAGTGAAACGTTTCCTTCAGTCATCCCGTGCGGGGCACGGGCAGGGCAGCAAACAATGAAAATGTCATACTGCTATAGTATAGATATATTATTTTTCTTCTCTGATCCATTTATTTTTTTCCAAAGTTTGCAAGCCTGAATGTGCAGCAATTGTGGGCAGGCAGGATACATCCTTTTCCGTTGACTTATAAATATACTTTATCATATACTTTATCATATGTGTTATATGTTTTGATGTATAGTTGTATATTGTCAGTATTTAATATTAATAATATATATAATGTTGTTTTATTAAATTTTGTTTTTTGTCACGGCCCTCATGTCATTTGTGTAATAACCCGATACTACACTTATTATACATATACTGTATTATAGGTGGTAATTTAAAAGCGTGACAGGTACAACGGGGGATACTATGGAAGCAACCGCACAGCACAACAATGATGAATTTCAAAAAAAATTGAATGCAATTTATCGCTATATTCAAGAAGCGGAAAGTTTTGCAACCGCACTGCCGGTCATCGAGAAGGAGATGCTGTCCCTTTTGAAGGCAGAGCGCATGACCGTATATCAACAGGCGCGTAACGGCAGGGAGATAGTTTCACGCTACAAGACGGGAGATGATGTTAAGGAGATCAGGGTCCCACTGAGCCCTTCATCAATTTCAGGCTATGTAGCATTAAGCAAGCGCCCACTGCGCATTAACAATGTCTATGACGCTAATTCGCTGAAATCAATTCATGCAAAGCTTACCTTTGATTCGAGCTATGACCAGAAGTCCGGATTTCGCACCAAATCAATGGTTGTTGTACCCATAAAGCTGAAAAATACCATGCTCGGTGTGCTGCAGGTAATAAACCGTGCCGACGGCGGTTCTTTTTCCGAAGATGATCTTAATCATGCCATAGAGATGGCAACGGTAATCGGTCGGAAATTCCAGTACGATATGCAGGCCACCCAGGGCCCCTATGACTACCTGCTTGTCAAGAAAAGGATAACCCGGGAGCGGCTCAAAGAACTGCGCTCCAAGGCCGTCAAGGAAAAGACCTCACTGAACAACCTGCTGGTAAGCGAAGCCAAGCTTGCGCCCGAAGAGATCGGCGAATCACTGGAGCGCTATTACCAGGTACCCTTCTTCAAGTATGACCCGGATATTGTTCTGCCCAGCGACCTGCTGAAAAAACTGAAGATATCCTATCTGAGGGCGAATCTCTGGCTCCCCATTGCCCGCGATGAAGACAAGGTGATTATTATCATTAACGACCCCAACGATGCCTCCCGGATCATGGAGATTCAGCAGGTGCTTAACGCGACAAGCTATGAGTTCAGGGTTGCCCTGGGGGAGGACATCCTCAAGTATCTCGGCGCAGGCGTTCAGGGCGCAGGAGATTCCGAAGGTGAGCCGAGCATGGAAGAACTTGTGGGACGCATGGCAGATGAAGGTCTCACTGAGGATGAAGGCGACATAGAGAGCAGCGGCGGCGTCGATGAGAACGAGGCAGCTGTCGTCCAGCTTGTCAACAAACTGATCATCGATGCACAGAAGCTGAACGCATCCGATATCCATGTCGAGCCCAGCAAGGGCAAGAAGAACGCCATTGTGCGCATGCGTGTCGACGGGGCATGCCAGCAGGTCCTTGAAATTCCTGCCAGCTATATACGGGCGGTGATTTCCCGCATAAAGATTATTTCAAAGCTTGACATTGCCGAGCGCCGCAAACCCCAGGACGGTAAGATATCGGCCAAATTCCAGGGCAAGACCATTGAGCTGCGTGTTGCCACCCTGCCAACGGTGAACGGCGAGAGCGCGGTGCTGCGTGTTCTGGCATCGGGCGGAGCCTTGCCCTTCGACAAGCTGAATCTTTCCGACCGTAACTATACGGAGCTTGAACGGCTGGTTAAGCACCCGCACGGCATTTTGCTGGTTGTGGGGCCGACGGGTTCGGGAAAGACAACGACCCTTCACGCGGTGCTTGGTCACATCAACACCCCCGACAGGAAGATATGGACCGCGGAAGACCCGGTTGAAATCACCCAGCCGGGACTGCAGCAGGTACAGGTTGAGCCCAAAATAGGCTTTACCTTTGCCAACGCGCTGCGTGCCTTTTTGCGCGCCGATCCTGATGTCGTTCTCATCGGTGAGATGAGGGACCAGGAAACATCACATATCGGTGTTGAGGCATCACTGACCGGGCACCTTGTTTTCTCAACACTGCATACCAACTCAGCACCCGAAACCATCACCCGTCTGCTTGACCTCGGCCTAGACCCGCTGAACTTTGCCGATGCACTGCTGGGTGTTCTGGCACAGCGCCTGGTTAGAACACTGTGCGGCAATTGTAAGGAAGCCTACGCACCCTCTGACGAGGAATATGAACGCCTTGTTCACATGTACGGTGAAGACCAGTTTCACGAGCTTGGGGTAAAGAAAGAGGACATTCAGCTGTGCAGACCCGTGGGCTGTGAAAAATGCGGCAAGACCGGGTACAAGGGGCGTACCGGCCTCCATGAGCTTCTGTCAAACACCCCGGAAATGGCCCAGGTGATTGCCAAGGTCAGCGAAGTTGTCGCAATTCGTGATCTTGCAATAAAACAGGGCATGCGCACCCTGGTTCAGGACGGCGTTCTGAAAGTCATCAAGGGACAGACCGATTTTGTCCAGCTGCACAAAGTTGTTGCAGCCGATTGATACGGTGATTATTAAAAAGAATTTTTTACTATACAACTGTCCTCATCAACCGCCCGGGCCCGTCATGCCGGCTGCAGTCTGAAAACTATGCACAAACAACCTGCCTGTACAAAGATCGTTGCCACCGTCGGGCCTGCAAGCGAAACACCCGAAATGATAGGCCGACTGATTGAAGCAGGGGTCGACGTATTTCGATTAAACTTTTCCCATGGCGACCATGAAACCCACTTCCGGGCCATAGAAACCATCAGGAAGGCTGCCGGTACGGGTCACCACGTTGCCATAATGCAGGATCTCCAGGGCCCCCGTATACGAACCGGTCTGCTCAAGAGCGGCAGGCAGGTTGAGCTCAAGCAGGGTGATACGCTCACACTCCAGGCCGGGAATTTTGCGGGTGACGGCACCACAATTGCGGTAAATTACGATCGGCTTGCCCGGGACCTTAGAAAGGACGACCGCGTACTGCTTTGTGACGGTCTCATAGAGCTTTGTGTCGTGTCAAGCGACGCAACCAGAGCCCGGTGCCGGGTAATCGCGGGAGGAATGCTGGGAGAGCACAAGGGCATAAATCTTCCCGGGGTCAAGCTCAGTATCTCGGCACCCACTGAAAAAGACATTCAGGACCTGCGATTCGGTCTTGATAATGGTGTTGATTACGTTGCTTTGAGCTTTGTCGGCGCCGCCGGGGATGTCAATCGTCTTAAAGAGGAGATGGCCGACTATAAAGGGCATACCGGCATTGTTCCCGTTATTGTAAAGATTGAGCGGCCCGAGGCGATAGACAGGCTTGAAGAGATTCTCGCCGTTTCCGACGGTGTCATGGTCGCTCGCGGCGACCTCGGCATTGAAGTCCCCGCTGAAATTGTGCCGGTTGTGCAAAAGAGAATTATCCGCACGGCAAATGAGATGGGGCTTCCGGTAATCACCGCAACACAAATGCTGGACTCAATGATCAGAGCACCCAGGCCGACACGGGCCGAGGCCTCTGATGTTGCCAATGCCATACTCGACGGTACGGACGCCGTAATGCTCAGTGGTGAGACGTCGGTGGGGTCATATCCTGAAAAGGCCGTACGCATGATGAACAGTATTGCAGCAACAACCGAAGAATTGCTCAGCCGGAAATCGACTATGATACCCCCGTATGCCGATGATACGGGGGCTGATTCACAGAGGTCCCTTTCCCACGCTGCATGCACTATTGCCGAGCAGATACATGCTGCGGCAATAGTCTGTTTTACCATGACCGGCAGCACGGCGTGCTCCATTTCCCAGCGCAGGCCACCTGTGCCCATCTACGCATTAACGCCGGACGGGCATACCTGCTGCCGCCTGTCGCTGCTCTGGGGGGTTTGTCCGGTAATGCTCAGCGTATTTCACAGCACAGATGAAATGATCCAGCAGGGCGAGAGACGCCTGCTGGAGCTGAACCTCACCGGCCCGGGAGATACGGTTGTGTGTGTTGCCGGCGGTGCGACAAACACTCCCGGCGGCACGGACATGCTTAAGATTCACCGCTTTCCCGGCTGAAGCAGGGGCCACTTCTCAAACCCCTTTTTTTCACTTTCGGCTTTGTCGATGGTGAATGCAGAAAACGGCAGGTTCTTTTTTTCCATCAGTGAAGACAGAATCCAGAATTCCATCCTGTACAGGAACCGCTGCTGATCATCGGGAACGGTCTCGGTTTTCCCCATTTCCTTATTGGTAAACGAAGGAGAGCAGGCAACAGCGGTTATCATTCCCCTGCCTTTTTCACGTGTTGCGATAAAGGGTTTTTTGTCCGCTGAGAAGAGCAGGGGCGTGCCGCCTTCAACCGGCGCCCACAACGGGATTGTGCCGATCTTTTGCGTGTCGTCATACACATCCGCATCTTTCAGGTGCTGGTCATAGCTGATTGATATCCCGAACCTGTCCAGAATCTGCCGGGCAGTTGAGCCCCTGCCCATAGGATGATCAACAACGAGCACCCGTCCGCCGGCGCTGATATAGTCATCAATTTTTTTAAGCTCGGCAGGGGCGAAGCTCTTGACCGGCCGGACAAAAACAGCAATGTCGAATTCTGCAAGGTTTGACTGCTGCAAAGAAAACAGGGTGGGAACATAGCCGAGGCGCTGGGTCCAGACGTAAAATGTGTGGTAATCTATTTGGGGATTGTGCAGCAGTTGCTTGTCCGGCACCCTGAAGCTGCAGTATGTATTCTCAAAACCCACCTGTTTAAACGGGGTGTGAGCCACGGGAGGTGTATAGGCATATGTTATGACGGCATTGCACAGCAGGGCCCCTGATGAGAGCCCCAGCAGCATTGCAGACAAAAGCCAGCCGGTGCCGGCTGTTTTAGAAACAGGGGACTTTCGGCTCATATACGCCCAACAGCCCAGGCAGGCTGTCATTATTAAAAGGCACAGCAGCTTTACCGGCGTATGGAAACGGTTCTCCCGGTTCAGCCAGTTAACGGATCCCAGGACATATTCGGGCTTTCCCGGAATGTGCATGTAAAAGTTCGAAAAACAGGTGCTGTCGGAAAAGGCCAGCACCCTGCCTTTTCCGTATTTCATGCCCACGGTCTGAAGGAAGAGGCCGTAGGTATAATTATGCTCGGTCTTTTTATCAGGGAAATATCCTCCCCGTGAAAAGTCCATGTGCATGGTCTTCAGGTTCGAGGCGGTCATGACGTCTTCTGCGGCAAGCGGTGCCTCCATTGAGCATGAGGTTGCAAAGAGGAAATAGGGCATGCGGTGAAGGGCAGGGTGCCTGAACAGCATGTTGTGCTCATGGTAGTGGAGGTCATTGGTCCTGAGGTTATAGGTCGCGTCATAGTTGAATCTGATGCCGAAATGCTTTGCCAGGGGATTAAGATTGTCCGTTGTGCCGAAAACGTTGGTATGATCACCGATCATGAAAAGACCGCCGCCGCTGTTCGCAAATGTCAGCATTGCCTCCATAGCGCTTTGGGGATACTGCTTTGTCGGTGTCTTGGCTATAAATACATCATATTCAGCAAGCACTTCATCGGTCAGGGGCTGGTGCAGGGTTTCCACGCGGTAATAGTGGCGAAGATACCTGGCCATGTTGTAATAGTTATATACCGACTGGATGCCGTACCACGTGGTATTAAGCTCCTTTTCGGTCCACTCCCAATCACTGTAATATTCATCTATCAGAACCCGTCCCTTTTTCAGTCGGCCGGGATCGTGAAACCAGAAAAAGCCCGTCAGTGAAAGGCCGAAACAGAAGGCAACAAGCCCGGCTGCCACGTTGCGGCGTGAGACGCGTACCATGGACGGCGAGAGGCAGGTGATGCTCACGTTCAGGGGAACAAGTTTTGCCAGAACAAAGGGCAGGGGAAGATAAGAGGCCGTTATAATGAGGGGCTCCCAGTAGATTTCATCAATGTTGATATCAACAAAAATCACGCTGATAACAATATAGCGAAGCAGGCTGTACAGCACAAGAACGGCACAAAGCACGAAGGACTTTTTCAGCCGCGACCGTTTCCTGTTTTCTGAGGGGGACAGATATATGAGCACCAGGGCGCCGAGAAAAAAGCTGATAAAAAAGAACAGCCCCAGCTTTTCCCATGAGGTTACCAGAGAGATTACTTCGCGGGATGTCTGGACAAACAGGGTGTCCTGGCTGTATGAGCAGGAGACGCCAAGAAGCTTGAAGACACTGTAGAAAAGCGGGGTAAAGAAAGGCGCCTCATGATAGCGGGCGGCAATCTTGCAGTAGGGGATGACGCAGGCCGCCTGAACACTGAGAATCAGTCCGGAAAGAACAAGTGTGCAGGCCATACCGTACAGCCTTTTAGCGGCAGGCACTGAAGCAAGCACGAACCCGGCGCCCAGCAGCAGCAGGCCGAGGCTGTACGGGAAGCGAAAGGCCCAGACACCGGCGGCCACCGGAAGCAGAAACGGCAGAAGCTGCACAGGCGTAAGCAGTTTGCCGCTGTGCGGTGTCCTGTATCCCGGAATAAAGGCTAGAAGAAGCCCCAGGGCGAACACCACGATCCACGTCTGGGACGTATCAACACCGTAAACGGGGAAAAGAAACATACCCAGTGACGAGAACAGAAAAACAGACAGCCAGTAGCATACCATGGTAACAAATCCTCTCTCACTTTTTGGTGGTCATCAGGAGATCTCTGAGCAGGAAAATATTGGGCACGTAATGCTTTTTGGCCCCTTCAAGATTTTCATTGAGAAGAAAATTAGAGTCTCCCGCCAGAACAACAGAGCCTCTGCCGTACTGCCTGGTAATCAGTGCAGGATATCCCAGGGGCCGGGAGATAATCCTAACGGGATCATCCTTATTGAAGGTAACCGGCCAAGCCTCATGAAAGCGTACGGTTGTTTTTTTATACCTGGCGGTACATGAGCCGAGGGGCACGCTGTCGATGCCCAGCCCGAATGCGTCCAGCAGCGGCAGCACCGCATCACGCTCTTCCCATCCGGCTGTAACAAAAAGCTTTCCGCCCCTGCTCACAAACTTCTTTACCGCTTCAACCTCATCTGCGGAAAAGGGTTTTGTCGGTGCTATGAGAATGAGGACATGTGCCTTCATGAGCCGGGCGGGATCAAAGCGTTTCAACAAAAAGGGATAATAGCCGTTTCTCATCAGATTGTTTTTCAGCCCGCCGATTGAATCGTCCTCCCAGCTCATAAGGTCGAAACGGCCTTTATGAGAATAATCAATATAGGCGACCCGTACGCGTCCGTAGGGAATGTCGGTTCTCTGGCGCTGACGATCTGCGTGGGCTGCAAAAGAGACAACCAGGCATAAAGCGGCTATGGCTGTTACGGGAATGATACACGTTGCCCTGTAGGTAAAAAAAAGAATTATCAGGCCCAGTATTGATAGAAAAAGAAGGAGCTTTAATGCAGGTTCGGGAATAAGGGGTTTCTTTCCGTTTCTGTCTGAAAGAATGTTAAAGGCGTTAACGATAAAGGGGTGGGTGGTCATAAACGTTGTGTTATGAAAGGCAGAGGTGTCGCCGCAGACCATTATTTTCCCCCGTGCCAGGGGCGCGACGGCAGCCAGCACCACATCATTGAGCTGCTCGTAATAATCAAAACGGCGGTTTCCGAGATAGGCCTTTTTCTTGTTGTGCTTATACCCCCAGTCTGAATAGCAGTATTTGCCGATTACCAGGGGCACGGCAGGGTATGAGCACGCGAGAGACGCACCGACCCACCATGAGCGGCCGATTTCATAGTCAAATCCGTTGGTCAGCGGATGGGGACGCACATTAACAAGAAAGTCCCAGACGTATCGCGAGGGCATTGCGGAATCGAACTTGAACTTAATGGGAACCCCCCTGAGCACGTGGTTGAAGTTGATCATGAGGCCGCTGAGGTTTGTATGGTCGCCGAGCAGAAGCAGGCCCCCTCCGTGGCGTACAAAATTCCACACGGTGGTCAGTTCCGCCATGGTGAGCTTTTTGTTCAGGTTGACCATGACAATCACATCCGCGTCGGCAATGTTGCGGGGGATTAAGGTATCAATCATCCTTGATTTATACCCCATTGCCGGCAGGTACTTGGGCATCAGACCGAACATGCCGCCGCTGCGCTGTCCGTAGGTGCCGAAACGGGGGGTGTTCCAGTCGCCCGAGCTCTGTTTGTAAAAGGCGGCGGTTCTATATCCCATGGGCTCTTCAGCAACCGGGACATAACAGTACACAACGAGTGTTATTGTGAAAAGTATAATGCAGGGGAGTGCATATTTTAAGGACCTTCGGTCCGGCAGGATGTCTGCCGCACGAAAGGTCCTCTTGTGTTGAAGGAAAATCGACAGCGATAACAGGAGAAAGAGTATCGCCTGGGTGTGCAGGGTGTTTTGTGCCACTGCAAGGGTCTTTTTCCTGATCAGCGAAACGACGTATATATTCATACCGGTGAACAACGCAGTGATACATACCAGATATGCGAAAATAAGTATAAAACGCAGCAGACTTCTTTTTTCGTCAAGGGCAAAGAGCACGCAGTGGTAGATAATAAAAGACAGTGCTATAAAAAAGCCGAAGGCCGTGGGGCCCACGTTGAGCGTTCTCACATACAGCATGGAGCATAATGATGAAAACAGCCAGGAGCAGAATTCCACGGCATACCAGCCCTCGGGGAAATAGGAATAGAGAAAATACAAAAGCGTAAAGGCTGCCGTAGTGAAAAGAGCGGTTGTGTGTTCAACACGGGAGAGACCGCATCTTTGCGCACACAGCAGCATGATAAACAGCAGAAGAACAAGCAGAGACAGCAAAACCAGCGGCGCGTCGAATTGAATCAGCACAAGGCCCGCGGCCATACATAAGAATGAGTATGCTATAGAACCCCGCCTGACGGGTATGGTCACGACAGTATAAATAGTAAGAACACTCAGCAGTAAAACCCTGGTTAAATCAAATGAGAGTGGGCCGAAATTGCGGCATATCAGGCCAACAGCAAACAGGATGAGCAGCGGTTTACTTATCTTTGACATAGCATTTCCTTATTGAGTACGTTTTGAAAATACATATCATACCTGGTAGAAATGGTCTAGCAAAACCGTCAATACGAAACAGACATTACTTTAAAATTGTCATTGCGAGGAGTCCCGCCAAGGCGGGACGACGCGGCAATCCTCAACGGCCGTGCCTGTCACAGGCCTGTCGCGGGATGTTCAGGGTTGAAGGCCGACGGTTTTTTATTTGCTGTGAGATTGTTTCACCCTCCGCCCCGCAGTGGCAGGGCTACGGAGGACGGGTCGCCTTTGGCCCGCAATGACGTTGTTTTACATAGATGAATAATCTCACACGCCGTCGTACCCTTTTAAGCGCTCATTGTACTGGTATAGTACCTGTAAAAAAAGCCTTCTTTATAAAGTGTCTATAAAGAAGGCTTTTTGTTACGTCATTACCTAACAACAATCAGCTATAACGGGGTGCCGTAGGCTGCGGCCGCATCCCGAAACAGCCGGATCCTGAATTACAGGCACTGCGGATCGGCCTGGTCCTCAGTAGGAAAAGGTCCCTGACATTCAGGGAGTGCCTGGTCCTCAGTAGGGAAAGGTCCCTGACATTCAGGGAGTGCCTGGTCCTCAGTAGGTAAAGGTCCCTGGCATTCAGGGAGTGCCTGGTCCTCAGTAGGTAAAGGTCCCTGACATTCAGGGAGTGCCTGGTCCTCAGTAGGTAAAGGTCCCTGGCATTCAGGGAGTGCCTGGTCCTCAGTAGGTAAAGGTCCCTGGCATTCAGGGAGTGCCTGGTCCTCAGTAGGGAAAGGTCCCTGGCATTCAGGGAGTGCCTGGTCCTCAGTAGGGAAAGGTCCCTGACATTCAGGGAGTGCCTGGTCCTCAGTAGGGAAAGGTCCCTGACATTCAGGGAGTGCCTGGTCCTCAGTAGGGAAAGGTCCCTGACATTCAGGGAGTGCTTGGTCCTCAGTAGGGAAAGGTCCCTGACATTCAGGGAGTGCCTGGTCCTCGGTAGGGAAAGGTCCCTGACATTCAGGGAGTGCTTGGTCCTCAGTAGGTAAAGGTCCCTGACATTCAGGGAGTGCCTGGTCCTCGGTAGGGAAAGGTCCCTGACATTCAGGGAGTGCCTGGTCCTCGGTAGGTAAAGGTCCCTGACATTCAGGAATGGCCGGGTCTGTTGTCGGATTGCAGGCCGGTAAAAAAGGATCATTTGTTACACAGTCAGGATTGTTGGGATCAGTTGTCGGGCCCTGGCAATCAGGGTTTGCAGGATCGACTGTCGGTACCTGACAGTCGGGGTTTGCCTGGTCCATTGTGGGCTGCATACAGGCCGGATCAGCCTGGTCCATAGTAATATCCGGCGCTCCGCATCCGGGGTCCTGTGTGGTGCACAGGGGATCTCCGGGGTCTCTGGTCGGAGCACACGAAGGATTGACCGGGTCCTTTGTGAACTGACATTCGGGCAGTGCGGGATCATCGGTGAAAAAGCCGATATCGCATTGGGGATCATCAGGATCCTGGGTCGGCTGGCAGCGCGGATCAGCGGGATCGTCGGTGACCTGGCAGCGGGGATCAGCAGGGTCAAAGGTTCCCTGGCACTCGGGAAGGGCCGGATCCAGGGTGAAGCACCGGGTGTCCTGGGGATCCTGGGTCACGTTACAGTCAGGATCAAAAGGATCATTGGTGGCACAGCCCGGATCATCAGGGTCAAGGGTTGCGCATGCCGGATCAGCAGGATCAAAGGTCTGCTTGCATGCCGGATCGGCGGGATCCTGGGTCACCGCACACCGCGGATCGCGGGGATCAAAGGTTATACAGTCAGGGTCTGCCGGATCGTTGGTTGAGCAGCGCGGGTCATCAGGGTCCTGGGTCGGCGTACAATTGGGATCAGCGGGATCTATTGTGCCGCAGGCCGGATCGGCAGGGTCAAATGTCTCAAAACATTCAGGTGCGCCCGGATCGAGGGTGGGCGCGCAGCGCGGATCAGCCGGGTTTCTGGTCGCCTGGCACTCTGGTGAATCAGGGTCAAAGGTGAGACAGCGTTCATCGTCAGGGTCCTGTGTGGGGCTGCAGTTTGGATCAAACGGGTCAAGGGTTGCCTGGCACTCGGGGTCAGCAGGGTCAAAGGTCAATTTACATTCCGGGGCAGCCGGGTCAATGGTGAACGCGCAGCGAGGATCACCGGGGTTCAGGGTGACCTGGCAGTCGGGATCAGCAGGGTCAAAGGTGCCGCAGCGAGGATCTGCCGGATCCCTGGTGGCAGTACACTGGGGATCAAAGGGATTCTCAGTGATACACTCGGGCATTGCCGGATCAAGGGTCATACAGGCCTGATCAGCCGGATCAAAGGTCAACTGACATTCCGGAGCCCCCGGATCAACAGTGGACACGCAGCGAGGATCACCGGGATTCAGGGTGATCTGGCAGTCGGGGTTCGCAGGGTCAAAGGTACCGCAGGCCGGATCAGCGGGATCCCTGGTGGCGTTGCACTGCGGATCAAGCGGATTCGCGGTAAGACATTCAGGAGTGGCCGGATCAAGGGTTATACAATCAGGATCAGCCGGGTCAAAGGTCCTCTGACACTCCGGCGCACCGGGATCAACGGTGGACGCGCAGCGCGGATCAACCGGGTTAAAAGTGACCTGGCAGTCGGGATTCGCAGGGTCAAGAGTACCGCAGCGCGGATCCTGGGGGTCCCTGGTTGCATCACACTGGGGATCAAAGGGATTTTCAGTGATACACTCGGGCATTGCCGGATCAAGGGTGATACAACCTATATCATCGGGATCAAAAGTCATCTGACATTCCGGCGCCCTGGGATCAACAGTCGGCGCGCAGCGCGGATCAACCGGGTTAAAGGTAACCTGACAGTCCGGATTCGCCGGGTCAAGGGTGCCGCAGCGCGGATCCTCGGGATCCTGGGTAATTGCGCAGGCAAAATCAAGGGGGTTCTGGGTTGCACATTCAGGCATTGCCGGATCAAGGGTTAAACAATCCGGATCAGCCGGGTCAAAGGTCCTCTGACACTCCGGCGCACCGGGATCAACGGTGGACGCGCAGCGCGGATCAACCGGGTTAAAGGTCACCTGGCAGTCGGGATCAGCGGGGTCAAGGGTTCCGCAGCGAGGATCTTCGGGGTCCTGGGTAATTGCGCAGGCAAAATCAAGGGGGTTCTGGGTTGCACATTCAGGCATTGCCGGATCAAGGGTTAAACAATCCGGATCAGCCGGGTCAAAGGTCCTCTGACACTCCGGCGCACCGGGATCAACGGTGGACGCGCAGCGCGGATCAACCGGGTTAAAGGTCACCTGGCAGTCGGGATCGGCCGGATCAAAGGTGCCGCAGCCGGGGACTTGGGGGTCCCTGGTGGCATTACACCGGGGATCAAGGGGATTAAAGGTGACACAATCGGGATCAGCCGGATCAAGAGTTACACAATCGGGATCGGCCGGATCAAAGGTAAACTGACATTCCGGCGCCCTTGGATCAAGGGTGGGCGCACAGCGCGGATCAACCGGGTTAAAGGTCACCTGGCAGTCGGGATCGTCCGGATCAAGGGTAGCGCAGCGAAAATCTTCGGGGTCCTGGGTAATTGAGCATGCCGGATCAAGGGGGTTCTGGGTTGCACAGCCGGGATCAGCCGGATCAAGGGTTATACAATCCGGATCAGCCGGGTCAAAGGTCCTCTGACACTCAGGAGCACCGGAATCAACAGTCGGCGAGCAGCGCGGGTCAATCGGATTCCTGGTTGCCATGCAGTCTGGATCATCGGGATCAAAGGTAGCGCAGCGCGGATCTTCGGGGTCCTCGGTTACGGTGCACTGCGGGTCAAAGGGATTTTCGGTGAGACAGCCGGGATCAGCCGGATCAAGGGTTATACAATCCGGATCGGCCGGATCAAAGGTCAACTGACATTCCGGCGCCCTGGGATCAATGGTGGGCGCGCAGCGCGGATCCTCAGGGTTAAAAGTGACCTGGCAGTCGGGATCATCGGGATCAAAGGTAGCGCAGCGCGGCTCCTCAGGATCTTCTGTTACAGCGCAGGCAAAATCAAGGGGATTCTCGGTAACACAGCCCGTATCAGCCGGGTCAAGGGTCATACAATCAAGATCAGCCGGATCAAAGGTTAATTTACACTCCGGGGCCCCGGGATCAAGGGTGGGCTTGCAACGCGGGTCCTCAGGGTTAAAAGTGACCTGGCAGTCGGGATCATCGGGATCAAAGGTAGCGCAGCGCGGCTCCTCAGGATCTTCTGTTACCGCACATGCCGAATTAAGGGGATTTTCGGTAACACAGCCCGTATCAGCCGGGTCAAGGGTCATACAATCAGGATCATCGGGATCAAAGGTTGATTTGCATTCCAGAGCACCGGGGTCAATGGTCGGCTTGCAGCGCGGATCAACGGGGTTCCTGGTGACCTGGCAGTCGGGATCATCGGGGTCGAAGGTAGCGCAGCGTGGATCATCGGGATCCTGGGTTACCGCGCATGCCGGATCGAGGGGATTCTCGGTGACACAGGCCGGGGCGGCCGGATCAATTGTTATACAATCAGGATCATCGGGATCAAAGGTTGATCTGCATTCCGGCGCATCGGGATCAAGGGTGGGCTCGCAGCGCGGGTCAACCGGATTTTTGGTAACCATACAGTCGGGGGCATCGGGGTCAAGGGTGCCGCAGCGCAGATCCGCAGGATCCTGGGTTACCGCGCATGCCGGATCGAGGGGATTCTCGGTGACACAGCCCGGATTATTCGGATCGGCTGTCACACAATCGGGATCGGCCGGATCAAAGGTCAGCTTACACCCCGGATCATCTGGATCAAGGGTGGGCTCGCAGCGCGGATCAGACGGGTTCCTGGTGACCTGGCAGTCGGGATCTTCGGGATCCAGGGTAGCGCATCGGGCATCCTGGGGATCCTGGGTTACCGCGCATGCGGGATCGAGGGGATTCTCGGTGACACATGCCGGGGCGGCCGGATCAGTTGTTATACAATCAGGATCGTCGGGATCAAAGGTTGATCTGCATTCCGGCGCATCGGGATCAAGGGTGGGCTCGCAGCGCGGGTCTCCCGGGTTTACCGTTACCTGACAGTCGGGTGCCGCGGGATCAAATGTAGCGCACCGTGGATCTTCAGGATCCCTCGTGGGGTTACAGGTCGGATCACCGAAATCAACGGTGGGCTCGCAGTCGGGATTATCGGGATCCATTGTTATAATACATTTCGGATCGTCGGGATCAAGGGTAGGCGCGCAGCGCGGATCCTGTGGATTCAGGGTTATCCGGCAGTCAGGAGAATCAGGGTCGATGGTTATGCACCGCTGATCCTGGGGATCATTGGTGGGATTGGGGCAGTTCGGATCAGCGGGATCAAGGGTTGCATGGCAGTCGGGATCATCGGGATCAAGGGTGACCTTGCACCTGATATCACCGGGGTCGATGGTTACCCGGCAGTCGATGTTTGCCGGATCAAGGGTCGGCACAAAACCGCAGTCGGGATCAAGGGGGTTTAATGTTACACAGCGTGCATCAACCGGGTCAAAGGTTAAGACAACAAGAAAACCTGCGTCGGCACAGTCAGGATCCGCGGGGTCGATGGTCTGGCGGCAGTCGCGAACACCGGGATCAAGGGTCGGGGTGCAGCGCACATCATTGGGATCATTGGTGGCACCGCTGAAGAAGTAACACCAGGGATGCTGGGGATCTTCGGTAAAGGCGAACGTGTCGGTTATAACCTGCTGCTGGGCGCTGATAAAATCAGCCCGGGACCAGTCGATGGTAGTCCCCTGTTTTTCCCAGGAATTGAGCGTTTTTTCCAAAGCATTTTCAAAGATGGGCGAACGCTTAACATCGTCGGCCTGGGATGACAGGACACAGTGCGGATAGATGAGTACGGCACAAAAAACCAGTGCGAACAAACCCGCACACATACCTCTTTTACTAAAACCCCGTTTCTTCATGGTGCCTCCTTTCTTTGTAAAAAAGCACAAATAGAACAACGTAAAGTAATAAATTAATACAGCGTAACTATATATTTAAAATTTAAACGATAGAAAAGGGGGCAGTAAGCAGCTGGAATGAGATATGCAGTAAATTGTCTAACCAGACAGGGAGTGACGATCTGGGAAACAAGGGCATATCTGCTGATAGTGGTCCTGCTCACCTATTCCCATTCCAACCCCCGTACAGAATGGGAATATAATGATATCAGAATATGTTTTTTTTGTTAGGAATATTAAATTGTTTAGTTAAATTTACATAAATTATGGAAATATACATACCATATAAAACTAATATGTCAAGTACTGAACAGTATTATTTCGTAAATATTTTTTAAAAAAGAAATACTGATGAAAAAATATTAAACATAAAAGAGTATTCTATGCTGATGTAATAAAATAATAGACTCAATCGGTCTTTTTTTCTTGCATAATTTTTTTTTCTGGTTATTTAAAAAAAACTCCGGTTAGTCATATCAATAATGACCGTAGCGCTACGTCCCTTTTTCGTCAAAGGGGTCTATAATTATAATTAAGATACTGAAAAGCGGGGACCCGAAAAGCAGTATCAACCGGAGTAGTGTATATAAAACTACATCTTTTTATTATCAAAGATGTAATAAATACAAAAAACGATCAATTTGTTTTGTATTTTTTTGCTGTTTAATTTGAAAATAGCAAGAATATATTTTACAATAAAAAATCACGCATGCACTTTTTTGTTATTGTGCTGTTACAGGCTAAAGCATAGTAAGATACGTACGCATGTGTACCGGTTATCTGCGGGAGGGAAACGATGTATGGTATAAAAAGACTGGCCCCGGTTCTGCTCGGCATCTGGCTCATCCTTATGGGAGCTTCCTATTTTCTCAAGGGAGCACTCCCCTATGTTGCCGTTGTCGTACCGCTGCTGGCAGTGTTTGCCGGGTTAAGCATACTGGCAACATCAGAAAGACCGGCAGGCAGGGTGGGGCTTACGCTCCTGGGTATATATCTGCTTGCATATGGCTTGATGCCCTTTCTTAAATACTCTTTTGCAGGCAGTGCCGCAGCGCTGTCAGTGCTGGCTGCGGTAAGCGGTATCCTGATTATTTTTAAGCGATAACCTCGTTAACAGTATCGTGTTCCCCCTGGAGATGAGATCTGTCGGGGAGTGAGAAAAACATTATCACAGAAGGTTTGATTTAGATGAAGCTGTATACCATTCATAGCGGTGATTTCAAGCTGGACGGCGGTTCCATGTTCAGCATCGTGCCCAAAGCGATGTGGAGCAAGGTCTACCCTGCGGATGAACATAATCTGTGTACGTGGGCCCTGCGATGTCTTCTGGTGGAAGACGGCAACCGGCTGGTGCTGATAGACACGGGGATCGGCAGTAAACAGAATGATGCGTTTTTCAGACGATTCCCGCTGGTGGGTGATCGGTCGCTTGAGGGGGCACTTCAGCAGCAGGGATTTTGCCGTGACGACATAACCGATGTTTTTTTTACCCATCTTCACTTTGACCATTGCGGCGGTGCAGTGCAGTGGAACAGCACCCGCAGCGCGTATGAGCCGGTTTTTAAGAACGCCCGGTACTGGACAACAAAGGCACAACTGGAAGCATTTATACACCCGAACCCTAGAGAAAAAGCGTCCTTTCTCAAGGAAAATATTATCCCCCTGCATGACGGCGGACGGCTCAGCTTTGTTGAAGCTGAGGGGGACCTGTTCGCTCATATCCGCGTCCGGTTTTACCACGGTCACACCCGTTCACAGATGCTGCCGTTTATTACCTGTAACGGCACCACGGTTGTGTTCATGGGTGACCTCGTTCCTTCCTGTGCCCATGTGCCGCTGCCGTGGATTATGTCCTACGACACAAGGCCGCTGGTTACGCTGGATGAAAAGGAGGAACTATTGAACGAGGCCGCCGACGGGCAGTATGTGCTTGTGTTTGCCCATGATCACTACACTGAATGCTGCACGGTTCGGCACACGGAACGCGGGGTGAGGGTCGGGGAGACCTTTTCCCTTGCCGGCAGCCTTGCATAGAAGTGCGTTCGGTAAAAATTTATATGCAGCAGCGGCCTTGCTGCTGTGAACAAAGACCAACAATCCCATGATGTGAGCGGGCATGACAGGCGATACACCCCCTTTCTGGAGATCAAAGCACCTGACCGAAATGTCCCCTGAAGAATGGGAAAGGCTGTGCGACGGGTGCGCACAGTGCTGCCTTGTGAAGATCGAAGATGCCGATACGGGTGAATTGTTTTACACAGGGGTGGCATGTAAATATCTGGACACAACCACCTGCCGCTGCACTGTTTATGAACGGCGAACCGACGTGGCACCACAGTGCCTCAGGCTGCGGCCGTGTGACATTCATGCCTTCTACTGGCTGCCTGCTACCTGCGCATACAGAATGATAGCCGAGGGAAAGGAGCTTCCCCGGTGGCATCCCCTTGTATCCGGACGGGCACATTCTGTACATGAGGAGGGAATATCCGTTCTCGGAAGGGCTGTTTCTGAGGAGCATGTCCATCCGGACAGCCTGTATGAGCATATACTATACCGGGATGGAGATGAAACATAGGGACCGGGACGTGTATCTACATTGTTTTTTCCGGATTGAGGGTGTAAAACGTTTTCTTTTCAAAATCATGGGCGCGGATGACTGTTGCCTGCTCGAGCCTGACAACGATACGCGAGGCCCGGCGTTTTGATATGTTTGCAGCATGACAGAATTCAGGGATTGTAATTCTTTCGTGCTTTTTAAGATAATCAATAAGTACTTTTTCATGCCGGTCACGTTTTCCTGCTCTGACCTTTTTGTCTGCCCCCCGGCGTAATTGCAGAGCCGTTTTCCGTGATACCGTAATATTTTTATCCTGTTGACGCACATAAAAAAGGTCGTTTCCCCGGGCATCGCGGACGATGTGCTTTGATGAACTCCGTGCAATGTCGGCAATGACCAGCGTTCTGCCGTCGACGACGGCCGTTGTGATGGATGATTTGACAGGGGGGATGCAGTAGTTCATGGCTGCATCACGAACCATTTCTGTTTCTTGGGCCGGGTTGTCGACCCCGCGTACAGAGCCGTTATCGGCAACGCCTATGATGAGATACCCGCCGATGGTATTGGCCATTGCCGCCATTTCCCTGGCAGCCTTAAACGGTGCTGAGATGGTCGACTTGAATTCTATGCAGTTGTTTTCACGGGTTGCTATAAGTGAGGAAATATCTGCTGGGAGCGGTTTTTTCATGCCGACAGCTAAACAATAAGTTCCATTCCTTCCATTGTCCCGAAGCATTCCACAGCGGCATGCTTCTGAGCGGCCCGTTCACGGCAGTAGGAAACAAAGCCGTCAACGTCCGCATCGGTCGAGGCCGGATCATGGTGGAATATGCCGAAACGTTTTGCATCTGCGTCTATGCTCAAGTCGGTGGCATGGTCAAAGGTGGAGTGTCCCCAGCCTTTTGTGTTCTTATATTTTTCATTAGTGTACTGTGCATCATGAAGCAGCAGGTCTGCTGCGTGGCTGAATGCTTTATAGTCCTCCGGCGCAAGACCGCCCTGATGGTGGAAGTCAAGCTCATTGTCGGTAAGGAAAACAAAGCTTTTATTATTTTCAATTATTTTATAGCCGTATCCGCCGTTTGGATGGTTTAAGTGTATATAGAAAATTTCAGAGGTGCCGATGACATAGTTGTTTTCCTGGTCAGGGGAGAAATCAAAATGTGCTTTCATTACATCAAATGTTACGGGGAAATAGGGAGGCTCCATGCGGTGCTCCAAAAAGTTCTTCAATGAACTGATGGATGTTGCACCGCCACAGATATGAATCCTAAAACGATCCGAGTAGCACGGAGCAAAGAACGGGAAGCCCATCAGATGGTCCCAGTGGGTGTGCGTCAGGAAAAGATAGATTTCTTTCAGATCAGGATCCTTGATCAATTTATCACCCAGCGCCCTCATGCCCGAACCGGCATCAATAATGATGACTGTTTTGTCGTTAAGTCTTATTTCAAGACAGGTCGTATTACCACCATATTTAATGGTGTCAGGCCCGGGAGAAGGAAGCGAACCACGGCAACCCCAAACGGTGATTTTCATGCGAGAACTCCTCTTGTATGTTGTCGGATTATACTTGAATCTATGGTCTTTCTTGTCTCTTGTCAAGAAATAACGATATGCTTTTTTAAATAGATGGATACAACGTTATAGTGAAAGAAAGGTGATTAAAACCAAGCAGGTTCTAGCTGTCACGGGAACCGTGAGACGTTGCCGGATGGCTGCTCCGGAGCGGCTGTGTCGGGAGGAAAACATGAAGAACGCGCAATAAAAAAACGGGGACAATTACATGAGAAAGCCGCCCGGATGTGTGGTCATTCGGGCGGCTTTGGAAACCGTCTGTTATCTTTTCGGCCTTTCATATTTGAACAGACAAACGCAGTGTCCCTCTGCCTGCGAGGCAAGTATCGATCCCTTCATGCCCTGATCGGCGAAGCCTGCCTTCGTGGCTTCAACATCCATCTCGCAAATTACGTGACAGGGTTTATCAAAACCGTACTCTTTAGCGATATCCATAACAGGGCAGACCTTCTGCACCTCGATGACGGCATCCATGTTATTATTGGAAATATCAATAACTTCCATGTCCATGCCCATCTGCTTGTATTGCGGAATGGCCTTGGAAAAACCACCGGCAAGGCTGTCTTTTTCTATAAATTCACCCATGTGTTTGCGCTGACGCTCCGGATATCCCTGGAACAGGGTGTCCCATGCCTGCTGCTCGCCTGACTCACCTGCAATTTGTTTATACATCTCAAATTTTTTTCTAAACAGTGAAATTGGATCCATTACATCCTCCTTGGTATGGTCTATTGTTTAGTGTGCTAACTATAAAGTTTATAAGTATATTAATTTTTGTTTTTTGTCAAGTCAAACGTACATGAAGTCGGATGGTATCCAAGACATATAAATCGAGGGAAGTCCTTTTCTCAGAACAGTGAAGACGGCCGGAAAGAACCTAAAAAAACCCCCCGGAACATATCCGGGGGTTTTTTTGGGTTGCACAGCAACCGTATTGCTGATCTTATCGTTACTGCTCATTCCACCCTTCAGGACATTCATCAGAGACGAACTCAAGGGTGATATTGCCGGTTGCTTCCTGGAGATCAATGTAAATCTTGCCTTCCCACTTGGCGGTATTCGGATTGTACTTCCATTCCTGAATTTCTAGGGGAATGTCACGCTCGCCCATCTTTATAATGAAGACACCGTTTACGATGCTGATGCCGGTTTCGGAGCTGTTTGTTGCTTCGGTAATGGTGCCGGCCATATACTCCTCAGAGGCCTCGATGGCGATGAACGTGCCGCCGGAAATGTTGCCTTGCTCGTCCTGCTCGACACAGACCTTGAAGGTGCCGCTAATGATCCCCACAAAATCCACGGTACCCACATAATAGCCGTCCAGGGTGGCGATGCCCCATTCGGGGCAATTCGGCTTATTTGTTTTGTACAGCTCGGTGACCCGCTCATAATTACCGACAGCGCTGCTGTAATAGAGCAGCGCGGCAAAATAGTTGCCGTTTGCCGCCTGGGCGGCAGCAGAGTCCATGGCGCTGTCTGCAAGGCCCGCAAAGAAATCGATCTCCTGTGCGTAATCGTCACAGATGTCTTCCTGCAGGTGCCGGGCAATGGCCTGAACCGTGGAGGACTCCCACAGTGCCGACGGGTAGACATAGCTGTCGACTGCGGATACCACAGCGTCCTGGGTGACGAGTGGTACAAGGAACTCGGCGATGGAGAGGAACGCAAGCTCCCTGGCGAAGGAGTCCTGGGTGAGGGCGCTGTCGATGAATGATTTTGCCGTGCTCAGGCCCCACTGCTCTACAAAATTGTCCGAGGAGGCGATACGGGCGGCAACTGCTGCTTCGAGCATTTCGGCGTTATCGGTGCTGTCAAGATAGCCGCGCATGCCGGCGTAGCCCAGCTGAATGTTTGAGACCGCAACCCCTTCCGGAATGCTTCCGGTGATCGTGCCGGTTGCGGCATCATAGGTAAGAGTAACGGACATCTGGGGTCCCATCTCGGGAATAAGGCTGCCGGTAATGCTTGATCCGTTTATGCTGCCGGTAAAAGCGGCCTGGGTCGTGGTGTCGCTGAAAACAGTGACCGTGCCCGTGACGCTGTTGCGTGCCTGGTCGAGTTCTGCGGCGATCCCCACCGTCATGCCGTCCGATACGCCTGAACCGAGCCAGCGGCCGTCAATGGAAATCTCGGGGGTGTCGGGAACCGAGACTTCATAGATGTACAGACCGATGATCTGTGACGAGACGTACACGAGGCCCTGCTCTTTGTTGTAGGTAACCTGCACCGGATCTCCGTGTATCGTACCCGGCGTGCCGGCAAGCTCCAGGGGGTTTGCGGCATCTGCAATGTCGAACAGGCGAAGGCCGCCCACCGATTCGGCAACGAGAAGATAGCTGTCAAATGTCTCGACAGCCTTGATCTGACCTGTTTCTCCCCTTGCCGTTGCACTCTGGATTGATCCGACTGCGTAAGGGGCATAGGGCTGTGCGATGTTATAGATCGCTAATCCGGCTTCCCCGAGGGTGCCCGGCAGGAAAATATTGCTGTCCCACAGGGCAATATCCTGAACGTTGCCCACATCGTATCCGCCGGTTATCGTCATGGGGTAGTTGTCCTGCAGATCGATTATGAAAAAGCCGTCGATAGCGTCGGCACCGATAATAAGGTCTCCCCACTGTGCGGACTTAAAGCACACACCGTGTGAATCAAAGATTGCGCTGAGTGTCGGGCTTGACGGCACCGACACGTCGACCATGGAAAGACCTTTTGTCTGGCAGGCAACATAGGCAATACCGTTGCTGACCGTTACATCCAGGGGCTCTCCTTCAAGCGCAACCGATGCGAGGGATACCGGCGCGAGGGGATCGGTTATGTCGACTATCTCGAGCAGTCCGCCCGTGCCGCCTTCCTCGGAAAGCTCTGCAATGTAGGCCGTGGTGCCCTCCACGAACAGGCCGTTTGCATAACCGATAAGTTCAAGGGTCGCGGCAACGGCAGGTTGTGACGGATCGGTCATGTCAAGGACCTTCAAGCCGTTCTGGGCGGCGGCCGCAAAAGCGTACGTGCCGCTTCCCTGGCAATCCATAACGCGCCCCAGTGTTCTTATAACGCCTACCTGGTCGAGACTGCCTTTGGATATATCGAAAAAGCGTATACCGAATGTCGCATTTGCCAGGATAAGATAGTTTTCATAGATGCTGATTCCAAGGCTGTGGTGCCCGCCAACGTCAAACATTTCGGTCTGTTGTGGATTGTTTACATCAGACACATCGATTTCGACCTGATCGTAGAATTCGGAAAAGGGGTACACAACGTTTCCGTACTTTACCAGGCCGAGGATTCCGCCGTAGTCGTTATTGATCGCGGAGACAAACGCGGGATTTTTCACATCAGCAACGTTAAGGATGGCGACACCGTCTCCACCGGCTGCAAGGTAGAGGTAATCTCCTTCAAGAAGGCTGTCGTAATACTGATCATGTAGGGCATTTTCAGAGGAGCCAGAATAGTGTGACTCCATGATGATGTTTGCGGGATCGGCGATGTCAAAGATATACAGCCCGTCTAATTCACAGCAGACGTATGCATAGCCGCCGTTTACGTGGACGCCGTAGGTGTGGGGGTTATCGCTTTCAAAAGCGGTGAATGAACCCTTTATGGTTACGGCGGCAGGGTCGGTGATATCAAGAATGAAAAAGCCGTTATAATCGGCAACATAGGCAAGGGAACCGTGCAGCTCAACGTCAAAGGTATTGGTAATTCGCTCAGGGGTATCAAAGGTCGTGGCGCCGGTCTGTTTCGGGCTCGACGGGTCGGAGATATCCACCGACACCAGGCCCCCCTTGCTGCAGGCAATAAAAAGAACCGAGCCGCTTATATCAATTCGTCTTCCCTTGCCCGGGATGGGCATGCTTCCCAGCTCAACGGGATTAGAAAGGTCGGTTATGTCGTGCACGTACAGCCTGCTGCCGATAAGGCTGTACAGGTTGCTGCCGGACACGACACTGTGGCGCACCGAGCCGCCCAGGTTGTAAACGGGATTTAAAGATGCTTCATCAGCAGCCAGTACAGGTGCAGCGCAAAAAAGGCCGTACACAAGCAGCAAAATAAAGAAAATAGACGTGGTAGTTCTGTTTTTCATGAAACGCCCCTCCAAAATGGAAATTAATAGAAAAAAAGATTAAACCATTACATTATCTTACTCTTCACGAAAAAAATGTCAATGGGAACTCTGTCATGAGAAAAATATATCAGGTTGCTGTAATTTTTTCTGTTGTTCGCACAACACCGTGCCGGCACGGAATCAAAAAAAATCCCGCAGAGCGAGACCACACGGCAACGCAGCCCCTCCCGGGAACGGTTGCTCGCATAGCTGTGATAAACATTTTCAGATAGGGTCGGCCTGGGGTGCGATAATCGCTGCCCGAGGCCGCTCCTGAAGAGTATCCCGTTCAGCAAAGTGTTACAGCGTGTTCCGCGTACATAGCAGATGTTGCTGTTAGAGCATCTGCAATGAAATAAGATGCTCACCTGCTCATGATGAAGCAGGTGAGCATGGTGATATGGTTTTATTAATAGCCGTGTTTCTGGAGCCACTGCAGGGTAAACATACGCTTGGGAAAATCAACGGCAAACTCTAATTCGGATTTACCAAGGGTTGAATGTTTGCGCTGAACGTCTATGGTCTGGCTCGCGGCAAAGTGACCGAACGGCACCCCGTTATAGCCCGTCTTTACGCAACCCTGCTGGTCCAGCACCTTCCAGAGCTTGCCCGACCGATCATACCGGTCGCTGTAGAGCATTTGCCAGCTTTCGGGGTCAAGATACCACAGCATCCTGTTGTACAGAAAGTTGTCGTCCCTGCTTTTAACTTCAAGCACGTAGCAGTTTATCCGTTCACGCTGGGTTCCGTCGAATATGCAGTCGCCCGGTGTGTGCAGCAGCTTGGAATTGTCGGAATGGCGGACAAGGAGATAGTCCTTCCGTCCCAGAAGCTTGTACGTGTTGATCTGTATGGGGCCGTCCCAGCCCATGTTGTCGAACCCGCAGTAATCCGCTCCGCCCTGGGAGTCCTGTCGCTCGGTTGTGGAGCGGCGCCTGATCCGGCGAATGGAGGGCATCCAGTACCACGAATCATAGGGCTTCATGCGATCATTGTAGCTTATCTCCATAATGCGCATGTTTCTGGTTTCCGGCGGCGCAAGCTGGTGCATGGAGAACGCACGCCAGATATCTTTGGGATTATTCTCATATTCCGGAACCGGCGGCATGTCTGTTCTGCCCGAAAAAAAACACAGGTTGTTATCGAGATTTGAATCCATGTCGTATTTCAGCCGGCCGTCGACAATAAAGCCCGAGTCGGTGCTTTTGTACGTGTCGCCCAGTGTTCTGGTCCTGAAATTATGGGCCAGTTCAGTGGGATTGGTTGAGCCGGGGAACGGGACACCGGAGACATAGTTGAGCAGTTCACCCTTTGAGCCCAGTTTGCATTTCCCGTAGTACTTTTTTGTCAATGCAACATTGCCCGGCGTGGGCGCAACATAGGCATAGGGCACAATAGTAAAATAGCTTTCGCCCCACCGGCCCGTGTCTTTCATGATGTTGTAAAAGGTTTCAGGCAGGTACTGCTTTACCTGGTCAACATTTGAGCTGTCGATCTTCTTGCCCGCCCAGGTCTTCTCCCAGGCCCGCACCTGCTGCAGCTCTTCCGCCGTAAAGGACTGCCTGGGATAGTCAGCCTCAGCCGCGTATGCCCAGGACCCTATGAGCAGGAGTGCCGCAATACTGCATACTGTTATTACTCGTTGTTTCATGTGAATCCCCCTTATGTCGTTAGAATTCATAGTTTACTTCAAAGGTGAAGAAGTCCTTGTCGTTTATGCCGTGATACAGATCAAAGTAGTTGATGTAGCGCACAATGAACGTCCAGCTGAACTGGGGCTTGAACGATATGGCAGGCGCCCAGTAGCCGCCTCCCTGGGTGGCATAGTAGGCAGCGTATATTGCAGGTATGAGACGCGCGTTCCATGCCTCGTAATACAGGGTCTGGGTGATCATGCACCAGTGGTGCCCCTTTTTGCGGTAGGTCAGGTACGGGTAGATGTAGCGGTTCCGCTGGTTTTCTCCCACCCACTCGCAGAATATCTGGGTGGTCCAGTTAAGCATCTCGTTTCTGTACCACGGCGTCAGGCCCGGTACGAATACCTTGGTCTTCCACTCCACGGCAAAGGCAAAGCGGTCATACTCAGCGATGGTGTTGTTTGCACCGTCAAGCTGGGTGCAGTCCTTGTTCAGGTCATAGATCGCCTCAACGCTCAGCACCGTCCCGCTCATGGTCAGGCTTGTGCCGGGGATGATGGGTATCTGCTTGTCGATAGGACGGTTTAAAGTAGCGGCAAAGGAGTTGTACCACTTGTAGTCCTTCACGTGCTTGGGCCGCCCGCCGAATACCGTCGGCAGCTGGGCAGCAACCGCCTTGCCCGTTCTGAATACCGCGATGTCGTCACGGTGGTGCAGGTACTGCAGGGTCCAGTCAAATCCCTTCCAGTAGCCACGCACCCTGAACCCGAACTCGGGCTTGCCCCAGGACTTTGGCCTGTCCCGGTAGTCGGGCTTGAACAGCTCGTTGGGGTACGTCATAACGTTGGTCGACGGCGGGTGTGACAGGTGGTAGCCCGCGGGCCAGTTCCGGTTGGGCTGAAAATCGGGTATCACGAGGAACTCGAAGTTCATGTCCATGGGCAGGTCCTGGGGGGTCAGGTACAGCCTGAGCATCCACAGGCCCCGCTTCAGCTCGGCAAAGTCGGGGTAGGCAGGGTTGAGCATGCCCCGCAGATCAACCGGGTTCACGATGTCTGCCATGCGCTCAAACCCCAGGTCGCCCCAGGAGATGATCTGCTTTCCAACACGGA